>Ga0008836_100205_pt1 | contig 54649 bp, 50 predicted proteins | sample HotLakConsUCCR28_FD_62214 | JGI IMG/M metagenome (GOLD analysis project Ga0008836, IMG submission 62214) | Hypersaline microbial mat communities from Hot Lake, Washington, USA - Hot Lake Consortium UCC-R28 (Hybrid Assembly) ... | reverse complement strand
GGATCAAACGCTTCCGCCGCATCGCCTTGCGCTGCGAAAAGACCCTCACCGGGTTCATGGGCTTCGTCTTCCTCGTCTCCGCCATCGATTGGCTCAGATGAATGCAGACAGGGCCTAGGGTGTTTTCATCGCACGGCACTTGGGGTATGGCCGCATCTTTCAATCGGACCCGCGCCCATGAGCTTTACCCTCGCCATTGTCGGACGCCCCAATGTGGGCAAGTCCACGCTGTTCAACCGGCTGGTGGGCCGGAAGCTGGCGCTTGTCGACGACCAGCCCGGCGTGACGCGCGACCTGCGCGAGGGCGAGGCGCGGCTCGGCGGCCTGCGCTTCACCATCATCGACACCGCGGGCCTCGAGGACGCCAATGACGACAGCCTGCAGGGCCGCATGCGCCGGCTCAGCGAACGGGCGGTCGAGATGGCCGACGCGAGCCTCTTCCTGATCGACGCGCGGGCGGGCGTGACCGCCAATGATCGCGTCTTCGCCGAGATCCTGCGCCGCTCGGGCCGCCCCGTGATCCTCGCCGCCAACAAGGCCGAAGGAACGGCGGCCGATGCCGGCCTGATCGAGGCGTGGGAGCTGGGCCTGGGCGAGCCGCTGGCCTTGTCGGCCGAACATGGCGAGGGCATGGCCGAGCTTGCCGTTCGCCTCACCCCCATGATCGAGGCCGCCGCCCTGACTGTCGACGAGCCCGAGACCGATGTCGACGTGACCGAGGACGACACCGACGCCCCGCGCGAGATCACGCAGGCCCGGCCCTTGCGCATCGCCGTCGTGGGCCGCCCGAACGCGGGTAAATCCACCCTCATCAACCGCATCCTGGGCGAGGAGCGGCTGCTGACCGGCCCCGAGGCCGGCATCACCCGCGACGCCATCGCCGTGCCGGTCACGTGGGACGGCACGCCGATGCGCATCTTTGACACCGCCGGGATGCGCAAGAAGGCCAAGGTCCAGGAAAAGCTCGAGAAACTCTCGGTCGCCGACGGGCTCCGCGCGGTGAAATTCGCCGAGGTCGTGGTCGTCCTCCTCGACGCCGCGATTCCCTTCGAGACCCAGGATCTGCGCATCGCCGACCTCGCGGAACGCGAGGGGCGCGCCGTCGTGGTCGCGGTCAACAAGTGGGATCTGGAGGCCGAGAAGCAGGACAAGCTTCGCGCGCTCCGCACCGGCTTCGAAACCCTCCTGCCGCAGCTGAAGGGCGCGCCGCTGGTCACTGTCTCGGCGGCCACGGGCAAGGGTCTCGACCGCTTGCAGGCCGCTATCCTCCAGGCCCATGACACCTGGAACCGTCGCGTGCCCACCGCCGCGCTGAACCGCTGGCTGGCCGCGATGACCGAGGCGCATCCGCCTCCGGCGCCGGGCGGGCGGCGCATCAAGCTGCGCTACATGACCCAGGCCAAGACACGGCCGCCGGGTTTCGTGGTCATGTGCTCGCATCCCGACAAGGTTCCGGCCAGCTACACGCGCTATCTCGTGAACGGGCTGCGCGAGGATTTCGACATGCCGGGCACACCGATCCGGCTCTGGCTACGCTCGCAGGCGGACAAGAATCCGTACAGGAACCGCAAGAAATCCACGCCCTCGCGCCTGTCCAAGCACGTGCGCTCGGGCGCCACGAAAAAGGGCTGAGCGTGGCGGCCGGCCCGACGCGTCGCGGTGTCCTGCGCGTCGCGGCCCTCATGGCCGTCGCAGGCCTGATCGTGGCGCGTCCATGGACCGGGTGGGGGACGCGGGACCTTGCCTACGAGGATATCCCCGACCTGCCGCCGCTGCGCCGCCTCGCAACGCAGGCCGCAGCACCCTCCGGGACCGCCACGGACGCCCTGTTCCTCGGCCTCGAGGCGCCCGATGAACCGACGCGGCCCGCCAACCCGCTACCGACGGACAGTGCCGGCCTCTGCAGGCTCTTCGACCTGCCATGGGCCGACGGCGCGCCCGTTCCGGTCACCTATTTCACCGATATCCGCTGCCCGAGTTGCCGCGTGCTCGAAGGGAGCCTCGCGGGCCTCGCACGGCAGGAACCGGACCTCTTCCGTTTGCGCACCCGCGAATTCCCCATCTTCGGCCCGCGGTCCGAGGCCGCGGCCCGTGCAATCCGCGCCGCGCAGGGGCAGAGCGCGTCCGAGACCATGCGCCGCCAGCTTCGCACGCGCCCGGCCCCGACAAGCCCCGAGAGTATCGCCGCCCTGGCAGTGACGCTTGACCTCGACCCGGGCGCGCTGGTCGACGCGTGGCAAGGTCCTGCAGTCGCCGAAAGCCTCGCGGAGGACCGCGCCCTTGCGCGGCGTCTCGGTCTGCGCGGCACCCCGGGTCTCGTGGTGGGAAGAACCGTCGTAGAAGGCGTGCTGCCCCGCGCGACCCTGCTCGACCTCATGCGGACCGAACGCCGGGACGGCCCTCCGGCGCAGTGTACCTGATCCCCTTCATCTTTCCAAAAATACGCCGGGGGAGCGCGAGGGGGCAGAGCCCCCTCGTAACGAAAAGACTCGAGCGCGAGGGGGCAGAGCCCCCTCGTAATGGAAAGACTCGAGCGCGAGGGGGCGAAGACGCCTCGCGCGGGTCGCCGCCGACAGGCGGCGAAACGGTTTACGCGTTCGCTTCGCGGATCTTGTCGGCCGCTTCCTTGGAGTAGGTCACGCCCGTTTGCTCGAACAGCGTGTCAAGCTCTCCCGACAGCGTCATCTCGGTGATGATGTCGCAACCGCCCACGAATTCACCCTTCACGTAAAGCTGCGGGATCGTGGGCCAGTCGGAATACTCCTTGATGCCCTGGCGGATTTCCTCGTCGGCCAGAACGTTCACGTCCTGGAACTCCACGCCCATGAAGTTCAGCACGCCGGCCACGCGGGACGAGAACCCGCATTGCGGCATCATCTTCGTGCCCTTCATGAAAAGGACGACGTCGTTCTCGGTGACGGTCTGCTTGATCGTGTCTTCAGCGCTCATGGGGGGGTATCCTCTGGTCGTCTGTTCGGGTCGGGATTGGGATCGGGGCGGGCTGCATCCAGGACGGCGCCGGGTTCATCCGGCGGGCGATGACCGCCAGCACCACGAGAGCCGTCAGGGCGACGACGAACACCATCACTCCGGCGCCTTCGTGGTCAGGGCCAGCGCGTGCAGATCGCCGTCGGAGCCGTCCATCTTGCCTTTCAGCGCGGCATATACGGCGCGCTGCTGCTGAACGCGGTTCATGCCGCGAAAGCTCTCGTCGATGACCATGGCTGCCATGTGCCGACCGTCGTCACCCGAGACCTGTATCGTGGCATCGGGGAAGCTTTCGCGCAGAAGGCTTTCGATTTCATGGGCCTGCATGGGCATGTGGTTGCTATCCTCGACAGTTTCAGTCGGAAATGTAGACACGCCGCGCCCCTCGCGCAAGCGCTGGCTCAGCCGAAATGCGCCGCGAAGGCGGTCTCCCAGACCGCGCGCAGCTCCGCCAGCGGCGCCTCCGACCCGCCGATGCGCACCGCGTCACCGCCGACGCGGCCCACGGTCAGCATGGGAACCCCGGCCTGACCGGCGGCCACCATCAGCGCCTCGGCCTTGTCGAAGCTGGTGGCGATCAGGTAGCGGGCCTGATCCTCCCCGAATAGCGACGGCATGTCGCCGGGGTCGAGCGTGATGCCCACGTCACCCGCGACCGCCATCTCGAAGGCCGCCAGTGCGAGGCCCCCATCGCTGAGATCGGTGCAGGCATTGATCCACCGGGCGTTGGCGCGGATGAAGTCGCCGTTGCGCCGCTCGGCCTCCAGATCCACGGGCGGGGCGTCGCCGTCCTCGCGGTTGAAGACCTCCCACAGAAGCGCGGACTGGCCGAGATGCCCTGCCGTCCCGCCCACCAGCATCAGGACATGCCCGTCCCGGATCGTGTCCGCGATCATGTCGTCGAGGCTGTCCAAGAGCCCGACCGCGCCGATGGTCGGCGTGGGCAGGATCGCGTGGCCGTCGGTCTCGTTGTAGAGGCTCACGTTGCCCGAGACGATGGGCATGTCGAGGGCGCGGCACGCCTCGCCGATGCCCCGGATGGCCCCCACGAACTGGCCCATGATCTCGGGCTTTTCGGGGTTGCCGAAATTCAGGTTGTCGGTCGTGGCCAGCGGCCTCGCCCCGACGGCGCAGAGGTTGCGGAAGGCCTCGGCGACCGCCTGCTTGCCGCCCTCGACCGGGTTGGCGCGCACGTAGCGCGGCGTGACGTCCGAGGTGAAGGCCAGCGCCTTGTCGGTGCCGTGCACGCGCACGATGCCCGCGCCGGTTCCCGGCGTCCGGATCGTGTCGGCCATGACGGTGTAGTCGTATTGCTCGTAGATCCAGGCGCGCGAGCAGTAGTTGGGCGAGCCTATCAGCAGCCTCAGCGCGTCGATGGGATCGACCTCCGCCACGGGTTCCAGCTCCGGCGCGGGCGCGGGCTCCACCCACGGCCGGTCGTATTCCGGCGCCTCGGAGGAGAGCTTGGACAGGGGCAGGTCGGCCACAGTTTCATTTCCGTGAACAATGATGAAGCGGTCCTCGGGGATGGTCTCGCCAACGATGGCGAAATCGAGGTCCCATTTCTCGAAGACCGCGCGCGCCTCGGCCTCCTTTTCGGGCCGCAGGACCATGAGCATCCGCTCCTGGCTTTCGCTCAGCATCATCTCGTAGGCGGTCATGCCGTCTTCGCGCTGGGGTACGTGGTCGAGCGTCAGCTGGATGCCGAGCCCGCCCTTGTCGCCCATCTCGACCGCCGAACAGGTCAGGCCGGCGGCCCCCATGTCCTGGATCGAGATCACGGCACCCGTGGCCATCAGCTCAAGGCACGCCTCGAGCAGCCGCTTTTCGGTGAAGGGGTCGCCCACCTGCACCGTCGGGCGCTTTTCCTCGATCGTGTCGTCGAATTCGGCCGAGGCCATGGTCGCGCCGCCCACGCCGTCGCGGCCGGTCTTGGCGCCGAGATAGACCACGGGCATGCCGACGCCGGAGGCCGCGGAATAGAAGATGCTGTCGGCCTCGACCAGACCGGCGGCAAAGGCGTTGACGAGGCAATTGCCGTTATAGGCGGGATGAAACCGCGTCTCGCCGCCGATCGTGGGCACGCCGAAGCAGTTACCGTAGCCGCCGATCCCCTCGACGACGCCATGCACGAGACTGCGCGTCTTGGGGTGGTCCTTTTCCCCGAAGCTCAGCGCGTTCATCGCTGCGATGGGGCGCGCGCCCATGGTGAAGACGTCGCGCAGGATGCCGCCAACGCCCGTGGCCGCGCCCTGCGTGGGCTCGATATAGGAGGGGTGGTTGTGGCTCTCCATCTTGAACACGACGGCCAGTTTCTTGCCATCGGGCCCGTCGCCGATATCGACGATGCCCGCGTTCTCGCCGGGTCCGCAGATCACCTGAGGCCCCTCGGTCGGCAGGGTGCGCAGCCATTTCTTCGACGACTTGTAGGAACAATGCTCGTTCCACATGGCCGAGAAGATGCCGAGCTCGGTGAAGGTCGGCTCCCGCCCGATGATCTCGAGAATGCGGTCGTATTCGTCGGGCTTGAGGCCGTGGGCTGCGATCAGGTCTTGCGTGATGGCTGGTTCGGTCATTGGGCGTCCCATGTTCTTGCCGCTGTTTAGGCGACCGGGCGCGCGGGGGAAAGGGGCAGCGCCATGGACCTTGCGCCGGTGGCCGCGGCGCGGCAGCGGGTTCACACTGGCTTTCGGAACGTGACCGAGGTGGGCCGTGCGTAGCCCGGATGGCACGTGCGGCCGGTTTCCCGAAAGCCCAGGGCGACAAAGACGGCATGGTTTTCCGTCAGCTCGACCCGCGTCTGCAGCTCCAGCTCCCGAAGGCCGAGCCCGCGCGCCCGCGTCCCGGCCGCTTCGATCAGCCCCCGCGCGAGCCCGCGACCGCGCATGTCCCGCGCAACGGCAAGCTTGCCGAGACAGTAGCTTTCGCCCCGGGGCGCGGCGAAGACACAGGCAATCGGCCGGTTGCCGGCACGCAGCAGGAAAAGGTCCTCGGCGGCGGCCTTGCGGGCGATATCCTCCAACGACATGGACGTCAGGGAAGAGGGCGGATCGATCCGTCCGGCCATCGGGGAAAACGCCTCGGTCAGCAGCGCATGAAGGGCGGCGTGGTCCGAGAAATCTCCGGGGTTTGTTTCGATTTCGGAAACCATCGGCGGTCTTCCCGAGCAAAAAAAAGGCCGAGACGAATCTCGGCCAAAGTCCAACAGGGAGGTAATGAAGTGCGCGGTTGCCCGCCCAACCTCATTGATGCTGAAATAGGCAGCAGCCTGAAAACGATCAAGCCAAAAGGTGCTGCGCTGCCGCAATCCCGATATGTCTGTGGCGCATAACACACATCCATTTCCGGGTCCTGGTGGCGCCGGACCGCGACCGGCAGCGGTCGGGCCTCAGCTGTCTTCGGCGGCCGCTTCCTTCTGGCGGCGGCGGTAGGCGATGACCTCTTCGGTGACGAATTCCCGGAACACCTCGATGCGTTTGGACTGCCGCAACTCCTCGGGATAGGCGAGAAAGACGGGCACCTCGCCCGATTGCACGTCGGGCAGGACGCGGACGAGTTCGGGGAAATCCTGCGTCAGGTAATCGGGCAGGACGCCGATGCCGAGGTCGTGGATCACGCCCTGCAGAACGCCGAAATAGTTGTTGACCGTCAGATGGCTGCCGATGTCGTAGCTCATCAGCTCGCGGACCAGAAGCGCGCCGGAGGAAACCTGCGCGGAGGTCGCGTTCTGGCTGATCAGGCGGTGATGGCGCAGGTCGTCCAGCGTCGCGGGCATGCCGCGCCCCTCGATATAGCTGGGCGAGGCGTAAAGGCGCATGTTGATCGACATCAGCCTGCGCCGGATCAGGTCGGCCTGGCTGGGTTCCTTCATGCGGATGGCCACGTCGGCCTCTCGCATGGGCAGGTCGAGCAGGCGTTCCTCGAGCATCAGGTCGATCTTCAGATCGGGGTATTTCTCGTAGAGCGCGGGCAGGCGCGGCGCGAGCCAGAGAGAGCCGAAACCGATCGTCGTCGTGACCCGCAGTTCGCCGAAGACCTCTTCCTCCGAATCGCGGATGCGCGCGGCGGCGGCCTCCAGCCGCTTGGACATGTGACGCGTGGCGTCGAACAGAAGCTCTCCCTGTTCGGTCAGGATCAGGCCCCGCGCGTGCCGGTGAAAAAGCGTGGTGTTGAGGTTCTCCTCCAGCGCACGGATCTGGCGGCTGACGGCAGACTGGCTCAGATGCAGCGTATCGCCCGCATGCGTCAGGCTGCCGGCATCGGCAACCGCATGAAAAATCCGCAATTTATCCCAATCCACGCGCGTCGCTCCATCCGTTCCGTCCGACCGCTTCCCGGACCGAGCGGCCCCAAAGGCATATAGTCCCGGCGGACATAATCAACCCTGAGGCGACGGCCATCCCCTGTAAAAACTGTTTTCAGGTCAGCATTTTTGACCTATAATCGGATCCACGCGCGAAACCCACACGACAGGGAGGTGTCAAATGGGTCTCCAGAGTGTCTCTCTCGACGACCGCTTCGATCTCGGAAAATCGCCTGTCCTGATGAACGGCACGCAGGCGCTGGTGCGTCTGATGCTGATGCAGAAGGCACGCGACCGGGCCGCGGGGCTGAACACCGCCGGTCTGGTCAGCGGCTATCGCGGCTCGCCGTTGGGGGCCGTCGACATGCAGATGACCCGCGCGAAGAAGCATCTCGACGCGTCCGACATCGTGTTCCAGCCCGGCCTGAACGAGGACCTTGCCGCCACCGCGCTCTGGGGCAGCCAGGGCGCCGAGCTGCGCGGCGAGGGCAAGTTCGACGGCGTCTTCGGCCTCTGGTACGGCAAGGGGCCCGGCGTGGACCGCACCGGCGACGTGTTCCGCCATGTGAACATGGCCGGCACGTCGACGCATGGCGGCGTGCTTGTGGCCATGGGCGACGACCACACGGGCGAAAGCTCCACCACCTGCCACCAGTCCGACTGGGCGCTGATCGACGCGCATAGCCCCGTGCTCAGCCCCGCGGGCGTGCAGGAAATCCTCGATTTCGGGCTTTACGGCATCGCGCTCAGCCGCTTTGCCGGCGTCTGGGTAGGCCTGAAACTGATGAAGGACACGGTCGAGGCGACCGCCGTCGTCGATGGCCGCCCGGACCGGATGCAGTTCACGTACCCCGCCTTCGATATGCCCGAGGGCGGTCTGAACATCCGCCTCGGCGATCACTGGATCGCGCAGGAGGAACGGCTGCTGGCCCACAAGCGCTTCGCCGCGGAGGCCTTCGCCCATGCCAACGGCATCGACAGGCGCATGCACGGGAAACCCGGCGCGAAGATCGGCTTCGTCGCGGCGGGCAAGAACTGGCTCGATCTGGTCTGGGCGCTCGACGCGCTGGGGATCGACGCGCCCGAGGCGGAGCGGCTGGGCGTCACCACCTACAAGGTCGGCCAGACATGGCCGCTCGACATGGCAGGGTTCAAGCATTGGGCCGAGGGGCTCGAGCTCATCGTCGTGGTCGAGGAAAAGCGCAAGCTGATCGAGGTGCAGGTCAAGGAGGCGATCTTCGACGACCGGCGCGGGCGGCGTGTCTACGGCTTCAAGGACGGGCAGGGCAACACGCTTTTCCCGCAGCATTATTCGCTCGACCCCACCGATATCGCGGCAAAGCTCGGCCGCATCCTGACCGAGGAGGGGCGCGGCACGGACCGGATCGCGGCGGGCATGGCGCGCGTGGAAGAGGCGCGGCGCGCCAACAACGCGCCCGAGCTTGCGACGCGCACGCCCTATTTCTGCTCAGGCTGCCCGCACAACACCTCGACCAAGGTGCCCGAGGGCGCGGTGGCGGGCGCGGGCATCGGATGCCACTTCATGGCCAAATGGATGGACCGCGCGACCGAGGCCTACACCCATATGGGCGGGGAGGGGGCCAACTGGATCGGCGAGGCGCCGTTTTCCAATCGTCCCCACGTCTTCCAGAACCTCGGCGAGGGCACCTACAACCATTCCGGCATTCTCGCCATCCGCGCCGCCGTGGCCGCGAAGGCAAACATCACCTACAAGATCCTGTTCAACGACGCCGTCGCCATGACCGGCGGGCAGCATAACGAGGGCGATCTCGACCCGGCCCGCATCGCCCGCGAGGTCAAGGCCATGGGCGTGGAGAACATCGCGCTGGTCTACGACCCGAAGGAAGAGATCGACTGGTCCGCGTTCCCCAAGGACCTCGCACGCCACCCCCGCGACGAGCTGATGAAGGTGCAGGAGCGTTTCCAGAAGCTCGAAGGCGTCTCGGCCATCATCTACATCCAGACCTGCGCCGCCGAGAAACGCCGCCGGCGCAAGCGCGGCACCTTCCCGGATATCGACAGGCGCGTCTTCATCAACACGGATGTCTGCGAGGGCTGCGGCGATTGCGGGGTGCAGTCGAACTGCGTCTCCATCGTGCCCGTGGAAACCGAACTTGGCCGCAAGCGCGCCATCGACCAGTCCAGCTGCAACAAGGATTTCTCGTGTCTCAAGGGGTTCTGCCCTTCCTTCGTCACGGTCGAGGGCGGCACCCCGAAACGGGAGGCCACGGCCGAGGTCGATCTCTCCGGCCTGCCGGAGCCCGTGATCCCGGCCATCGACGGCACCCATAACATCGTGATCACCGGCGTCGGCGGCACAGGCGTCGTGACCATCGGCGCGAACCTCGCCATGGCCGCCCATATCGAGGGCAAGGGCGCGGCGATGATGGAAATGGCCGGCCTCGCGCAGAAGGGCGGCGCGGTCCATATCCATGTGCGCATCGCGGAAAGCCCCGAGGATATCAGCGCGATCCGCGTGGCCACCGGCGAATGCGACACGCTGATCGGCGGCGACCTGGTGGTGTCGGCCGGCGCCAGGACACTGGGCCTGATGACCACGGGCCGCAGCGGCGCCGTGGTCAACAGCCACGAGATCGTCACCGGCGATTTCACCCGCAACACCGAATTCCGCATCCCCGGCGAGGATCTCGCGCTCGCGCTTCAGGCGCGGCTGCGGGACGGGCTCAGCCTCTTCGACGCCTCTGAGCTTGCCCGCAAGCTGCTGGGCGACACGATCTTCACCAACCAGATGCTTCTGGGTGCGGCGTGGCAGCGGGGGCTGATCCCGCTCTCGCGTGAGGCGATCCTGCAGGCGGTGAAGCTGAACGGTGCCGCGGTGGAGCGCAACAGCCAGGCCTTCGAGATGGGCCGCTGGGCGATCGTGAACCCGGAGGCCGCGCGGCGCCTGATCGAGGCCGAGGTGGTGGAGAAGCCCAGGACGCTGGAGGAGAAGATCACCTTCCGCGAAACCCACCTCATCGCCTACCAGGGCAAGCGTTTGGCGAAGCGCTACCGCAAGCTTGTCGACCCCATCGCCGATCCGCGCCTGAAGGAGGCGGTGGCGAAGGGCTATCACAAGCTCCTGTCCTACAAGGATGAGTACGAGGTTGCGCGCCTGCACCTGCAGACCGAGGCCAAGGCGCGGGAGGCCTTCGACGGGGATTTCAAATTGAAATACCACCTCGCCCCGCCGATGCTGCCCGGCAAGGACGCCGCCGGTCGCCCGAAGAAACGTGAATTCGGGCCGTGGATCGGGCGGCTCTATCCGATCCTCGCGCGGCTGAAATCCTTGCGCGGCACGCCGCTGGACCTCTTCGGCTACTCCGCCGAGCGTCGGATGGAGCGCGCGCTCATCAGGCAATATCAGGCCGACATGGCCGAGTTCCTGCCAAAGGCCAGCCCCGAGACGATGGACGCGCTCGTGGCGCTGGCCGAGCTTCCGCTGACCATCCGCGGCTTCGGCCCGGTGAAGGAGGCGAACGCCGAGAAGGCCGCGAAACAGCGCGCGGACCTGATCGCGCATCTGCGGGCGGGGGGCGCGCCGATGGCCGAGGCCGCCGAGTAGGCGCCCGGTCGCGGGGCATCGAGCCCCTTGACCGGGCGGGCCTTCGGCCTTTGCGTATTTTTCGAAAGATGAAGGGGCGGGATGGTGCCTTTCTTGCTCCCTTCCGAGCTAACGGACGCCAAGCGGCACAAAGGCTCGATCCTTCATCTTTCCCAAAATACCGCCGGGGGAGCCCGAAGGGCGGGGGCAGAGCCCCCACTTCACGTGACGTTCCTATTCGTCAGGACGGATCAGGCCGAGGCCGCGCAGGTAGATGCCGATCCCGGCCTCCAGAAGGTCTTCGGGTGCAAACGGCGTGTTGGCCCCGGGGCGGCCGCGGGCGAACAGCTCCACCACCCCGTGGCTCATCGCCCAGATATGGGCCGAGAACATCGAGGGCGGCGGGCGTTTTTCGGGCGGGATATGTTCCGACAGGGCCTCGGCGGCGGTCTCCAGCACCTTGCGCGATTTCGCCGCCGCCGCGGCCAGGTCGGGCGTGGCATTGGCCGATGTGCCGCTTTCGAACATCGCCATGTAGTGGCCGGGATGCTTGCGCGCGAAGGCGAGGTAGGCGCGCCCCGTGGCCTCGAAGGCCGCCAGCGCCGTGGGTTTTCCGTCGTTGAAGGCAAACGCCATCAACTCCGCGAAGATCTCGTGGCCCTGCCGCGCGCATTCCGCGATCAGATCCTCGCGCCCCTCGAAATGGCGGTAGACGGCGGCGGGCGTCACACCGGCATTCTTCGCCGCCTCGGACAGGGTGAACCCCGTCGGACCCTTTTCCTCGATCAGGCGCAGCGCCGCGTCGACCAGCGCCTGCTTGAGGTTTCCGTGGTGATACCCGCGCTTCGGCATGGGCTCAGACGCCGGGCGCCGAGTGATCCGCCCACATCTCGGGTCCGCCGCAAATGGCCGGGTCCGGGCGTCCCACGACGTCCCTGTCCTTGCCGTCATAGTCGACCGGGGCGAGGATCGCGCGGATCACCGCCAGCCGCGCACGCCGCTTGTCGTCGGCGCGGATGACGGTCCACGGCGCACGCGCCGTGTGCCCCAGGGCCAGCGTCTCGGCGATGGCGTCCGAATAGGCCTCCCAGCGTTTGAGCCCGTCCACGTCGATGCGGCTGAGCTTCCACTGTTTCAGCGGATCGCTCTCCCGGTCGAGAAAGCGGCGCAGCTGTTCGGCGCGGCCGACATTGAGCCAGATCTTGGTGAGCCTGATGCCGTCATCGACGATCATCTGTTCGAAATCCGGCAACTGGCGGAAGAACGTGGCGCGCTCGGTCGGCGTGCAGAAGCCGAAGACATGCTCCACCACGCCGCGATTGTACCATGACCGGTCGAAAAGCCTGATCTCGCCGCCTGCGGGAAGGTGCTGCACGTAGCGCTGGAAATACCACTGCGCGGCCTCGCGCTCGCTGGGTTTTTGCAAGGCCACGACACCGGCCACGCGCGGGTTGAGGTTGGCGCGCACCCGCTTGATCGACCCGCCCTTGCCGGCGGCGTCGCGCCCCTCGAACACGACCGCGATGCGCTGACCGCTATCGCGGACCCAGGCGTGGAACTTGACCAGCTCGACCTGAAGCGCGTCGAGCTGATCCTTGTAGTCGTCCTTGTCCATCCGCCGGTCATAGGGAAAGCCGGGATCGAGCACATGGTCCTTCCGGGTCTCGACGATCGCCTTGTGAACGTCGCGCGGCGCGTCCTCTTCGAAAAAGCGGGTGATGGCCCCGTCGAAGGGCAGGGGTACGGATAGGGACTCGGACTTGGACATGGCGGCCGGCCTTCCTGCTCATGTTATGAAGTTTGACATTAGGCGGAGCGCTTCGCCTGCGCAATCGCGCGGCATCAGGGCGTCAGGCCAGCCCGGGCGGCGGCCCGGTCGATGGCGTCGTCCACCGCCTGCGGCGCGGCATGGTGGAGCATGTGGCCCACGCCCTCCAGCACCGTCAGCCGGCTGCCCGCGATCTGGCGCGACAGCGGCTCGGAATGGACCTCAAGGGGGACCGTGGTGTCGGCGTCGCCATGGAGGATCTCGACGGGCACCGCAATCTCGCCATAGCGCGGCGCCTGCGCCTCGATCTCGGCCAGCAGGTTGCGCCGGTGAAGGGCATTGGCGTGCATCGAAACGCGCCTGAGCGTCAGCCCCGCACCGATATGGCGGTGATACCCCTCGGGCGCGATCTGCGGCGCGAACACGGCATCGATCTGCGCGTCCACGATCCGGTCGGGCACCCATGCCGTCAGGAACGGGATGACGACGCGTTGCCCCAGCGGGTGCGACAGGACGGTGTAATAGGTCCCCAGCCCGCTGTCCCACGGGTTCGACGCCGCAGCCGAGACCACCAGCGCCGACAGCCGCTCGGGCCGGTGGAGCGCCCAGGCCAGCGCGACGGCCCCGCCGTAGGAGTGGCCGTAGACAATGGGCCGCTCCGCGCCCAGTTCGGCGGCGGCATCGGCCAGAAGCCCCGCCTGCGCCGCGAGCGACGCGCCATCGGGGTCGATCCGGTCGGTATAGCCGAGACCGGGCCGGTCGAGGACGATGACGCGGTAGCGCCCGGCCAGCCGCGCGGCCATGGCGTAGGTGTAATCGCGGGTGTTGCCGCTGGCACCATGGATCAGGACGAGGTCCGGGCCCTCGCCCTGCACGACGTAATGCACCCGGTGCCCGTCGATGGTGAGAAAAGCGCCCTCGGGCGGCCAGGTCGCCTCGGCCAGCCGCTCGTGGCGCGCTGCTTTCCAAAGCGTCGCCGCCGCGAGGGCCGCCGCGATCAGGACCAGCCAGAGCAACAGCTTCACGGCGTCGTCCTGAGGTCGGTGCTTTTCTCGCCGATCTCGGCGATGTCGAAGGGTGTCGTCAGGTAAACCTCCGACAGCCAGTTGCCGTAGAGCAGGTGGGCATGGCTGCGCCAGCGGTTCGGCGGCGCGCGTCCGGGATCGTCGTCGGGATAGTAATGAACCGGCAGCCGGATCTCCGCCCCGTCGACCTGTGCCGTGGTCAGGTCACGGCGGTATTCCTCGTCCAGCGTGCCGCTGTCGTATTCGAGATGGTTGAAGATGTAGAGCGCGCGGTGCGCGGGGTCCTCCACCAGCGCCGGACCGACCTCGGCGGAATGGAGCAGCACGGGCAACCCGGCCGCCTCGATCTCGTCGCGGCGCATCTCGGTCCAGCGGCTCACGGGCATCACCAGATCGTCGGAAAACCCCCTGAGATAAGGGCGTTCCGGGGCGAGGTTCATGTGCCGGTAGCAGCCGAAGAGCTTTTCGGGCAGCAGGTGTTTCCGCACGCCGTGGAAATGGTGGATCATCGCCATGCCGCCCCAGCAGACGCCGAAGGTGGAATGGACATGGGTCTGCGTCCAGTCGAAGACGCGGGTCAGTTCGTCCCAATAGGTGACGTGCTCGAACTCCAGGTGTTCGATGGGCGCGCCGGTGATGATGAGCCCGTCGAATTTCTCGCCCGTGGCCGCGACGTCGGCGAAGGGACGGTAGAAGGCCTCCATGTGCTCGGCGGCGGTGTTCTTCGTCTCGTGGCTGGTCATCCGGATCAACGACAGCTCGACCTGAAGCGGCGTGGCTCCGATCAGTCGGGCGAACTGGGTTTCGGTCTGGATCTTCTTGGGCATCAGGTTCAGCAGACCGATGCGCAGCGGGCGGATATCCTGAAGGTCGGCCGCACTCCGGCCCATGACCATGACGCCCTCGTCGCGCAGGACGCGGAAGGCGGGCAGGTTGGAGGGCAGGCGAATGGGCATGGCGGGCGGTTATCCTGTGGCTGCGGTCGCTCTACCTAGGCGGTCGGGCCATGTCTGCCAAGGGCGGCCGCGACCAGCGCGATGGCGTCCTGCGCGTCGCGCACCGCCTCGACCTCGGCGGCGGTGACGCTGACGCCCCAGTTTTTCGCCATGGCGGCGTAAAGCGGCGCGCGGTGGTCGAGCGCGCGGGCATAGGCGAAGCGCACGAAGGCATCCGGGTCCACCGCCTCCGGCGCCACGGCGTTGGTCTCGAGGTATTCCTGCCAGAGCGGCACGAGGAAATCCGGGTGGTAATACATGGGCTTCGGTGCAAGATCGAAGCGCCGGATCAGTTCGGCGCGGTGCGCCTCGGTATCCTCGATCCAGAGCATCAGCGTGCTTGCCGCGAGGGTGGACAGCACCGGGTCGGCGGGGTCCTCGGGGTCCACCACCTCGCAGATCGACCCGCCGGTGTCGCAGATCACATGGGGATAGCCATAGATGTCGCGCGCCCGCGAGATGAAGGTGGGCGTGTCGAGCAGCGCGTTGATCTCGGCGCGCCGGTGCAGGTCCTGCCGGCGCATGTATTCCTCGAAGGGCAGGCCGCCGCGGGCGGTATCGCCGGGCTTGCCCAGAAAGGTCGACAGCGGCGCGAGGTTCCCGAAGGTGATGTTGGAGCCGATATAGATGGAATCCGAGCGCAGGAGATCGGCCAGGAACGGCACCTGCATCGCCTGCCGCTTGAGGTTGTCGGTGATGTGCTCGCCCATGTAGGCGGTGCCGATGCGGTAATCGATGGAGTAGTGGAACCAGTCGCCCGCCTCGCGCATGAGGCTGGCCAGCCGCGTCTTGCCGAGGCCCGACATGCCGAAAACCGACAGACGCTTTTCGGGGGCCGAGATCCAGGCGTCGGGTGTGTCGTAGAGCAGGGCCATGGGCGGGGTTCCGATGCTGCGGTCCCGACGGCGTTTATCGCAAGCGATGCCACAGCGAAAGAGCGCCCCGCCTCACCGCGGCGTCAGCACCATCACCCCGAGGTTGCCCGCGCGCGCCAGGTCCGGGTCGAGCGTCATCGGAACGTATTCGCCCCGGCGCCAGAGCTCTCCCAGATCGTCGTAGTGCCGGCTGAGCGGATGACCGGATTGCCCCGTCGACGTGATGAAGACGGAGCTGTCGGGATCGGCGAAATCGTAGACGCCTCGGTAGCTGGCGGCGTGGATGTTGGCGTACGGGTCCGGCCCGTTGCCGGGGGTCGCCGCGCGCTGCAGCGTGAAATCGCCCCCCGAGGTCGGTTGACGGATATTGACGATCCAGGAAAACAGCGCCGTGTCACCCAACACCTGGTGATCGTGGCGGGCCTCGTGCGCCGCCCCCCAGCGCCAGCTTTCCACGTCGGTCCCGTAGCGTTCCACAAGCTCCTGTATCGCGTCGTCGAGTGCCAGGCGCGCGATATCGGTGCAGGTCTCCACGACGCTGGAGGTCACGACATCGCACCAGACGGCGGCCCCGCCCACGTCGCGGAACACGCGCTCGAGGAAGACGGGCTCCACCTGCCAGAACTCGCTGGCCAGCGGCCCGAGCTCGTCGCGGATCAGACGTTGCTGCAGCGCCCGCATCCAGGCCGCGTAGATCAGCGGCTCGGGCAGGTGTTCGTTCATCTCGCCATTCCATTCGGCCAGAAGCTCCAACGCGCGCTGGCGCCGCCGCTCGGGCGTGCCGTCGGGCGCGGCCTCCTCGATGAACCACAGATCGCGCGCCACAAGCGGCAGGACATTGCGCGCGGCGGCCGAGACCGTGTCCAGTTGCGCCTCGATGAAACTGTCGCGCGTGTGCACCTGCCGGTCCTGCATCAACCGCGTGAGCCGGGTGATCCGCTGCGCGTCGCCCCAGTCGAAACTGACATGGAGCGGAAAGTCGCGATCGACGCTCTTGTTGTTGGTATTGCCCAGAAGCCCGCCCTCGGGATCGACGAAACGCGGGTTGGCGAAATACTGCGTCACGCCCAGCCAGCGGTTATCCTCCTCCCATCCCGGGGAGGGCATGCGCGCCTGCGTGGCGTGCTGTGTCGAACGCCACGGCATGTGGCCGATCACCTGCATCGCGATGCGCCCGTCGGCGCCGGCCAGCATCAGATTCTGGGCGGGGGCCACGAAATCCTCGCCGGCCGCGAGCGCATCCTCGATCGTGTCGGCGCGCATCAGCTTGTAGCCCGTCTGGATCGAGGTGTTTCGTTCGGTCAGCGCGGTCCAGGCCATGCTCATGACGTGGCCGGGCGGTGTGACGGCGCCGAAGTCGAAATGGCTTCCGGGGATGACGGGGCCGTTCGCCGTTTCGCGCAGCGTGATGGTGACCGGAGCTTCGCCCGCGATCTCGATGATCTCGCGCCGGGTCTCGAACGGTGCCCAGCCGTCAGGGGTGCGGTATTCCTCGGGGTTGTCGGGGTTGAGCTCCTCGACATAGAGGTCGATGTCGTCGAGATAGGCGACGGTAATGCCCCAGGCCAGCCGCTCGGACCGTCCGACCAGAATGAACGGCATCCCCGGGATCGTCGCGCCGATCACGCCGCCGGTCGAAAGCTCCAGCCGGGCGAGATACCAGATCGTCGGCGCGGTCAGGTTAAGATGCGGATCGTTGGCGAGGATCGCACCGCCCGCAGCCGATCGGCTGGGCGCCGCGGCGAAGACGTTGGACGCCCCCGCGCGCCCCAGACCCAGCCGGTTGGGATGAAGCGGATGCCGGGGGCCGGGATCGATTTCGGCGAATCGCGGGATGGGCGCGTCGAAAAGTGCTGCGAAATCGACCAGTTCCGCCGCCCCTTCGCCGGGCGCATCGGGCAGGATGTCCAGCAGCCGATCGGAATCGCCCAGCGCGAGCGATGTGCGGGCGCGCTGAACCTCCTGCTCGTGATGCTCGGTCAGTTGCAGCGCCATCACCAGCGTCAGGGCCACGGAATCGGCCGGCCGCCATGGCGCGATTTCGGGTTCGAAGAGCAGGAGCTCCGGGGCCCCCCGGCCCAGCGCTTCGTCGCTTACGATCCGGATCCACTCGTTCACACCGTCGGCATAGGCCTCCAGCGCGGCGAGGGTCTCGGGCTCCAACTCGGCCACGGATGCATTGGCGTAACGGTCGAGGTCGAGCCTCCGCATGAGGTCGTCCACCTGCACCGTCGCGGGGCCGAACAGTTCCGACAGACGCCCCTGCGCGGTGCGCCGCAGCATGAGCATCTGCCACAGCCGGTCCTGCGCGTGCGCCATGCCGAGGCCGAAGAACACGTCCGCGTCGGTTTCCCCGAAGATATGCGGCACCGCAGAAGTGTTGCGGACGATCTCGACGGGGGCCGAGATACCCTCGACCGTCCAGTCCGCGTCATAGTCCGGGATCGACCGTGACGCGATCCAGAAGAGCACGGTGACGGAGACCACGCTGAGCGCGACGGCGAGGGTCACAAGTCGCAACAGCCAACGCAGGAGAACGGTCATGACACCTCGGAACGCTCGAACGCGTCCGGTCTACCCCGCAACCCGGCAAATGCAAGCCGTGCGCGGCCAGGTTGACCTTAGGGAAGGATGCGGGTGTAGCGTGTGCCCTCGAGCGTTGCGCCCACGATGAGGCCCGCCTGACCGTAGATCACCGCGATCACCGGATCGAGCAGGACCGTGGTGTCGACGCCCAGCGTCGCGCCGCTGGAGTTCACGGCGTACCGCACATCCGCGCCCGCCGACCAGCCCGGCGAGTTGCGGAAGTTCCTCAGCGCCTCTTCGGTCATGAAGAAGAGCGTATGCGCGTACTGCTGCGCCCCGATCTGGAGCCCGAAACTCCCTGCGATGGCGGAATAGTAATCCACCGTCGCGCCGCCGACGCGCAGCGCGCCGCGCCCGTAGGCGCCGCCGAAACCGAAGCCCGCCTCGGTCACCAGCGGCATCACCAGCATGCCCGCGGCGTCGCGCCTGAGCGCGTCGGTGCCAGGCACTTCCTGCACCATGAAATCGAGCGCCGCGTCGACGCGCGCGTCGATACGCTGCGCGCCGCCCGAATTCAGCCCGTTGCCGCATGCCGCCAGAAGCGGCACGGACCCGCCTCCGATCATGAAGGTGCGCCGCGAAAGCCTGCTCATTGTTCTCGTGCCTCTCTGGGTGTGTGCCTGTCTCGATGGTCGCGTGGTTCTCGTGCGCCACGGATTCTTGACAGGAACATACGCGTCTTGACCCACGGTGTCATCCGCCAATGACACAAGGTCTGCGGTTTCTCGCCGACCGGACCGCTAAGGGTAGGGGGCGGAGGGCGGATTTGCCGGCAAATCCGTCGCGGAAAAGCCGGCTTTTCCGCCCGCCGCGATCGATCGCCGCCTCAGCCGTTCAGTGCCTCGGCCACACGCGGCGCGAAATAGGTCAGAACGCCGTCGCAACCGGCGCGCCGGAAACACATCAGGCTTTCCAGCATCACCCTCTCGCCGTCGATCCAGCCATTGGCCGCCGCCGCCTCGATCATCGCGTATTCGCCCGAGACCTGATAGGCGTAGGTCGGCGCGCCGAAGCGGTCCTTCACCTGCCGCACCATGTCGAGATAGGGCTGGCCGGGTTTGACCATGACCATGTCGGCGCCCTCGGCAAGGTCGCGTTCGACGCAACGCAGCGCCTCGCGCCGGTTGGCGGGGTCGATCTGATAGGTCTTCTTGTCGCCCTTGAGCGCGCCGCTCGCGCCCACCGCGTCGCGGAACGGCCCGTAATAGGCCGAGGCGAATTTCGCGGCATAGGACATGATCGAGACAGTCGTGTGCCCCTCGGCCTCGAGCGCGCTGCGGATCGCGCCGATGCGTCCGTCCATCATGTCCGAGGGTCCGAGGATGTCCGCGCCCGCCTCGGCCTGCGCGAGCGCCATCTTCACCAACGCCTCCACGGTCTCGTCATTCACGATGACGCCGTCGCGCACGATCCCGTCATGGCCGTTGGCGTTGTAGGGGTCGAGCGCGATGTCGGTCATCACCGCGAGTTCCGGAACCGCGTCCTTGACCGCCCGGATCGCGCGGTTCGACAGGTTGTCGGGGTTCCATGCCTCCTCGCAGAGCTCGGTCTTCAGCGACGGGTCGGTGTAGGGAAACAGGCAGATCGCCGGGATGCCCAGATCCCGCGCCGCGCGGGCGGCCTCGACGATCCTGTCGACCGAACGGCGCAGGACGCCGGGCATCGAGGTCACCGGCTCCTCCACGCCGGTGCCGTCGCGCACGAAGATCGGCCAGATCAGGTCGTTGACCGAAAGCTCCGTTTCCCGCGTGAGGTCGCGCAGGGCGGCAGAGCTCCGGGTGCGGCGGAAACGGGTGGCGGGGAAGGGGGCCTGGTTGACGGGCATGGGTCCGGTGCCTCCGGGTCTTGCAAAAGGTCCCGCAGCGGTCGCATGCGCGCGCCCGCTCCGCAATATGTCAAAGAGTCCACCGGCTTGCTCGTTTCGCCTCTGGCATCCCGGAGGGTCCCCGCCTATGGTGCCGGCGCTCTTGCGAACGGCCCTCTCACGGACAACGACCGACGTGGATTTTTTCGACCTCGTGACGGAAGTGATCGACCTGCGATCCTTCTCCAACCTGTGGTACTGGATCGTTCTGGCGATCCTGTGGTCCAGCCTGTCGCATTGGACACTGGGCGTGCCCTATCACCTGGTGACACGCGCCCGTCGCGGCGATGCGCAGGCGGAGCGCGACATGCGCGCACTGGTCGAGATCAACGGCACACGCCTGCTGTCGTTGACCGATCAGTCCGCTCCCGTCCTTCTGGGTGTCGCCAGTTTCATCGCCAGCGGTCTGGCCGTCACGGGATGGCTGTACCGGGTGGAGTTTCTGCAGGCTCTGTTCCTGCTTCTCTTCCCGGCGATGCTGGTGGGCGGACTTACCGTGCTGACGGCCCGCAAGCTGCGGCGCGACGGCTACGAGAACATCGCGCGCACGCTGCGCCTGCATCGCGTCACCGTGCAGATCATGGGCGTCCTGTTCATCTTCGTGACCGCGTTCTGGGGCATGTACACCAACGTCACCGTCGGTCCGCTGGGCTGATCCGACCGGCCTTGACTCCGGGGCCGAGGGGCGTAGGTCAGGCGCGCTATGGCACAGGCTTCCCCCACCACACCCCCAGGTCCGAGCGTGATCCGCGCGGGCGGTGCCCCGGAGGGTTTCGACGCGACGCTCGTCCTGCGCGAGGCCGGGCGCGGCGACGGCCCGGTCGTGCACGTGGCGCGCGACGACAAGCGGGCCGAGGCGATGGCGCGCGCGCTGGCCTTTTTCGACCCGTCCATGCCCGTCCTGCGCTGTCCCGGCTGGGATTGCCTGCCCTATGACCGCGTCTCGCCGCATCCCGAGGTTTCGGCCACGCGCATGGCGACGCTCGCCACGCTGGCGGCGGGGCTCTCGGGGCGCTTCGTGCTCTTGACGACGCTGAACGCCGCCACCCAGTACGTACCGCCGCGCGACCTGCTGAGCGCCTCCGCCTTCACCGCCGAGGTGGGCGGCCGGATCGACGAGGCAGATCTGCGCGCCTTCCTCGTGCGCATGGGGTTCGTGCAGACGCCCACGGTGACCGAACCGGGCGATTATGCCGTGCGCGGCGGCATCATCGACGTCTGGCCGCCGGGGGAACCCGCGCCCGTGCGCCTCGATCTCTTCGGCGATATCCTCGATGGCGCGCGCCGCTTCGACGCGGTCACGCAGCGCACCACGGAAAGCCTGAAGCGGGTGGAGCTCGCGCCCGTCGCCGAGGTCATTCTCGACGAGTCCGCGATCACCCGGTTCCGACAGAACTACCGCATCGAATTCGGGGCGGCGGGCACCGACGATCCGCTCTACGAGGCCGTCAGCGCAGGCCGCAGGCATCAGGGCGTGGAGCATTGGCTACCCTTCTTCCACGAACGGCTCGAGACGATCTTCGACTACCTGCCCGGGGCGACGGTCACGCTCGACGACCAGAGCACGCCCCAGCGCCTCGCGCGGTGGGAGACGATCGCGGATCAATACGACACGCGGGTCACGGCGCTGCACCAGAAGGGGCGGCTCGATACCGTCTACAAGCCGGTTCCGCCCGGTCAGCTCTACCTCGACGACGCAGCCTGGACGAAGGCGCTCGCGGGGCGGCGGGTGGTGGAGTTCTCGCCCCTTCCGCAGGCGCCGGGCCCGGGTGTGATCGACGCGGGCGGGCGCATGGGGCGCGATTTCGCCGTCGAGCGGCAGAATGAAAAGATAAATCTTTTCGGTTCCTTGGCGGATCATGTTCGCAGGGAGCGCGAGGAACGGGATGTGATCGTCGCGTCGTGGTCGGAAGGCGCGCGCGACCGTCTGAAGGGGCTTTTGGAAGACCAGGGGCTGAGCGACCTGCGCCTGATCGAGAACGTGCGGGATATCGAGGGGGCCGGATTTGCCGGCAAATCCGGAACGGAAAAGCCGGCTTTTCCGCGCCCCCTGCATCTGGCGGTCTGGCCCCTCGAGCAGGGGTTTACCGGCGGCGGGCTGGCCGTCATCTCCGAGCAGGACGTCCTCGGCGACCGCCTGATCAAGCCGCACCGCAAGACCCGGCGGGCCGAGAATTACCTGACCGAGGCGCAGACGCTCAGCCCCGGCGATCTGGTGGTGCATGTCGATCACGGGGTCGGCCGCTACAAGGGGCTGGAGACGATCGAGGCGATGGGCGCACCCCATGAATGCCTCGCGCTGGAATACGCGGGCGGCGACCGTCTGTTCCTGCCGGTGGAGAACATCGAGCTTCTCAGCCGCTATGGCCATGAGGAGGGGCTTCTCGACCGGCTGGGCGGCGGCGCGTGGCAGGCCAAGAAGGCCCGGCTCAAGGAACGCATCCGCCAGATCGCCGACAAGCTCATCCGCGTCGCCGCTGAGCGGGAGTTGCGCTCGGCCCCCATCCTCGAGCCGCCGGGCGACATGTGGGAGGCCTTCTGCGCCCGCTTCCCCTACGAGGAAACGGACGATCAGCTGTCCGCCATCGCCGACGCGCTGGAAGACCTCGAACGCGGGCGGCCCATGGACCGGCTGATCGTGGGCGACGTGGGTTTCGGCAAGACCGAGGTCGCGATGCGCGCGGCCTTCGTGGCCGCCGCGCAGGGCCTGCAGGTTGCCGTCATCGCGCCCACGACGCTTCTGGCGCGCCAGCACGCCCAGACCTTCGCCGACCGCTTCCGCGGCTTTCCGGTCAATGTCCGGCAGTTGTCGCGCTTCGTCCCGCAAAAGGTCGCGACCGAGACGAAGAAGGGCATGGCCGACGGCACCGTCGATATCGTCATCGGCACGCACGCGCTGCTTTCCAAGGGCATCCGGTTCAAGAATCTCGGGCTGCTGGTGATCGACGAGGAACAGCGTTTCGGCGTCGGCCACAAGGAACGCCTCAAGGAGATGCGCTCGGACGTGCATGTCCTGACGCTTTCGGCCACGCCGATCCCGCGCACGCTGCAGATGTCGCTGTCGGGCGTGCGCGACCTGTCCATGATCGGCACGCCGCCCGTCGACCGGCTGGCGATCCGCACCTATGTCAGCGAATTCGACGCGGTCACCGTGCGCGAGGCGCTGTTGCGCGAACACTATCGCGGCGGTCAGTCCTTTTACGTCGTGCCCCGGATCGAGGATATCGCCGGGATCGAGGCTTTCCTGCGCGAACAGGTGCCCGAGGTCAGTTTCGTCACCGCCCATGGCCAGATGGCGGCGGGCGAACTCGACGACCGGATGAACGCCTTCTACGACGGCAAGTATGACGTGCTCTTGGCCACGACCATCGTGGAAAGCGGCATCGACATTCCCACCGCCAACACCATGGTGATCCACCGCGCCGACATGTACGGGCTGGCGCAGCTTTACCAGATCCGCGGCCGGGTGGGGCGCGCCAAGACCCGCGCCTATGCCTATCTCACGACCAAGCCGCGCATGAAGCTGACGCCCGCCGCGGAAAAGCGGCTGCGTGTTCTGGGATCGCTCGACAGTCTCGGCGCAGGCTTCACCATCGCCAGCCAGGATCTCGACATCCGCGGCGCGGGCAACATCGTGGGCGAGGAACAGTCGGGGCATGTGCGCGAGGTGGGGTTCGAGCTTTACCAGTCCATGCTGGAGGAGGCGATCGCCAAGATCCGTTCGGGCGAGGCCGAAGGGCTGGTCGAGGATGACGGGCAGTGGTCGCCGCAGATCAACCTCGGGGTGCCCGTGTTGATCCCGGAGGAGTACGTGCCCGATCTCGACGTGCGGCTGGGTCTCTACCGGCGGCTCAGCCAGCTTGAGACGAAGGTCGATCTCGAAGGCTTCGCCGCCGAGCTGATCGACCGTTTCGGCAAGCTCCCCCGCGAGGTCAACACGCTGCTTCTGGTGGTTCGGATCAAGACCATGTGCAAACGCGCCCATATTGCGAAGCTCGACGCCGGGCCGAAGGGCGCGACGATCCAGTTCCACAACGACAAGTTCCCCAATCCCAAGGGGTTGGTGGAGTTCGTTCAGGACCAGCAGGGCCTCGCCAAGGTCAAGGACAACAAGATCGTCGTGCGCCGGGACTGGGCGCGGGAGGCCGACAAGATCAAGGGCGCCTTCGCCATCGCACGGGATTTGGCGCAACACGCGGCGACATGATGGTTCGGCGGGATTGGCCGGACGCCCGAATTGCGCTAAGCGCTCGCACAGGGCGCGCGGGATATCGGGGTAGGGGACATGAGCAGATCCACCGCGGAACAGGCATATCGCAGCACATCGGCACCGCCACGGCGCATGCCGCGATGGGGCTGGAACATGTTCCTCTTTTTCTCTTTTCTTTCAGCGGTTTCCGCCTTCAAGTTCGTGCCGCCGGGCCTGATGCAGGGGTTTTTCCCGACGCTGCATGAGGGGCTCCCCGCGGCATGGTGGGCCTTCGTGGACGAGGGCATCCGCCGCGGCGCCGATCACGTGGCGCACCATATCGAGAACGTGGGCGGCACGCTGGCCGTGCACATGATCTTCGGCGGGCTCGCCGTCATCCTCATCCCGTTGCAGGTCAGCCGCATGTGGCGCAGGGGCGACCGGCGCAAGCATGTCTATCTCGGCTGGGCGCTGGTGCCTGTGGTGACGATCTCGGCGCTGACCACGCCGCCGATCTCGTTCAACATGGACTACCCGCTCTGGTCGGAGGCGGGCTTCGCGCTCGGCTCGATCGCGTGGTTCGGGGCGTTGGTCATGGGCATCTACTGGATCCGCAAGGGCGACCGCGAGCGGCACCGCCGCTGGATGGTGATGATGGCCGCGCTCTGCTTCGGCGCCGTGAGCTTCCGCCTGCAACTCCCCGTCCTGAGGCTCTTTTTCGACCAGGACGTTGTGTTCCCCTATCTCGGCTGGACCTGCTGGGTGCCCAATGTGCTGGTGGTCGCATGGTGGTGGCAGCGCGATCTGGCGCGCCAGCGCGGCACCACGCAAACGCCGCCCCCGGCGATGAACGTGACCCCGGCGGAGTAGGCGTATCTCAGTCGTCCACCGCCTCGCGCGGCATGCGGATCATCACCACGGCGGCCAGGCCCTGCGCCAGGCCGATGCAGATCGCCACCGGCACGGCCGTCCCGTCGTAGAGCTGGCCGATCAGCGCGCCGCCGATGGCCCCGCCCACGGTGGCCAGCGCCCCCATCAGCGACGCGGCCGTGCCCGCGATATGGCCCAGAGGCTCCAGCGCCAGCGCGTTGAGATTGCCGATGGTGAAGGCCGCCGTCCCGAAGACGGTCACGGACCAGATGAAATAGACGGCGAAGCCCTGTCCCGGTCCCACGGCCATGAGGTATAGGCCGGTGCCGACCCCCGCCACGGCCGAAAGCCACAGCGCGCGGCGGATCAGCGGGCGCATGCCAAGCCGCATGACAAGGCTTCCGTTGACCGGACCGGCCGGCGCCGCCAGAAGCGCGATCAACGCGAACCAGAGCGGAAAGGCCTCCCCCCGCCCATAGGTCATGTCGAAGACCTGCTGGATCGAGCTGATGCAACCGAAGAGCGCCGTGAAGATCAGCGTCTGGGTCAGGATCGACAGCTGCATCTGCCGGTGCGCCATCGCCTCGCGCATGTCCGCGATGATCCGGCCCGCCTGAAGCGGCCGCCGCGCCTCGGGTGCCAGCGTCTCGGGCTGGCGCAGGGCGAGCCAGCCGACGGACAGGACGGAGAACACGAGGAAGGCCACGAAGATCGATCGCCAGCCGAAACCCGCGATGATCGCCGCCCCGATCAGCGGCGCGACGGCGGGAAAGATCGTGAAGATCAGCATCGCGTAGGACACGATCTGCGCCATGGCCCGGCCGGAATAGAGGTCTCGGATCATGGCCAGCGACACGACGCGCGGTCCCGACGCGCCGAGACCCTGGATGACGCGCGCAAGCAGGATCATCTCGAGCGATGGCGCCACGAAGGCAAGCGCGGCCCCGATCAGGTAGAGCGCGGCCCCCATCAGGATCACGCGCTTGCGGCCCAGCGCGTCCGATAGCGGGCCCACCACAAGCGTGCCGAGCCCCATGCCGAGAACGAAGCTCGTCAGGATCAGCTGTGCGCGGTTGGCGTCCTGGGGCGACAGTTCGGCCGCGATCTCGGGCAGCGCGGGCAGCATCGCGTCGATGGAAAAGGCCACCGTGGCGAAGATCGTGCCCATCAGCGCGATGAATTCCGTGCGCGACAGGCGCTTTTGCTGCGCGGCGTTCCCTTCGGCGACGCTCATTGGCCGGCATCCGAGCCGGCGCGGGCCGCGTTCAACTCGTCGACCACCTGCATCCAGAACTCGGGCGACTGGGCGCCGGTGACCACGTGTTGCCGCGACACCACGAAGCAGGGCACACCGGTCACACCGCGCGACCGCGCCGAGGCATCGCGCGCGCGCAGGTCGTCGGCATCCGCGTCGCCGGCCAGAAGCGTCGCGATCACCGCGCCGTCGAGCCCCATGGCCTCCGCGATTTCGCGGAGCGTGTCGGGATCGCCGATATCGCGCCCCTCCACGAAATAGGCCTTGAAGAGCGCCACCGCGACGGGCGTCTGCCGCCCCTCGATCCCGGCCCAGTGGATCAGCCGGTGCGCGTCGATCGTGTTGGGCGTGCGCTCGATCCGGTCGAAGTTCAGGGAAAGCCCCGCGCGCTCGGCATGCTCCAGCACCTGCGCATAGGCGCGCACCGCCCCCTCCCGGCCGCCGAACTTGGCCTCGAGGTACGCGCGGCGGTCCATGCCGCCCTCGGGCATCTCGGGGTTGAGCTGGAAGGGATGCCACTCGATGGCGAAGGGGTGATCGGGCCGCGCCTCGAGCGCGCGGGCGAGGTTCGTCCAGCCGATATAGCACCAGGGACAGATCGGATCCGAGATGATGTCGAGCGGGATCATGTCAGGGCCTTTCGCACCAGCCCGGCCAGCGCGCGCCGGTCAAGCTTGCCATTGGGGGATCGGGGCAGGAGGTCCAGATGAACATAGGCCCTGGGCTGCTTGTAGCGCGCCAACCGCGCCTGCGCCAGTTCCGCAAGTGCCGCCTCCTCGGCGATACCGGCATGGGCGAGCGCGATGAGCGTCGTGTCGGGGCGCGGGCTGATGGCGAGTGCCGCGCAATCGTCCACGCCGGGTGCGCCGTGAAAGACCGCCTCGATCTCCTGCGGGGCTATGCGGAAGCCGCCCGCGGTGATCAGGTCGTCGCGCCGTCCGTGATAGACGAAGGCGCCGTCGGCCCTGCGCAGGACACGATCGCCGGTCTCGAACCAGTCACCGCGAAGCGGCAGTTCCGGCGCGCCCGACCCGGTCCAGTAGCCCAGCATCAGCCCCGGATCGCTGCGGTGGACGGCCAGCGTCCCGATTTCGTCCGCGGGCAGCTCCGTTCCGTCCTCGTCCAGCACGGCAAGGCGGCGGCCCTCCTGCGCGTAGCCCAGCGTGCCCTCGGGCGCGGGACGGGCCGGGGACCCCGACAGGAAGGTGGAACATTCCGACATGCCCAGCGCTTCGTGCACCGCCGTGCCGGTGGCCTCCGTCCAGCGCGCGCGCAGGGGCTCGGGCAGTTTCTCGCCCGCCGAAAGCCCGTGGCGCAGGCGGGGCAGGTGCAGGTCGCCTTCCGTGCGCAACAGCCGCCGGAAGACACCGGGCGCGGCGGCAAGGATCGTCGCGTCATGGCGGCGCATCAGCAGCGGCAGCGCCTCGATCGGAACGCCCGGCGCGGGGATCAGTGCGGTCGCGCCCATGGCCCATGGGTCGAGCAGGCCGGTGCCGAGCGTGAAGGTCCAGTTGAAGGCCCCGGCATGGAGCAGCCGGTCCTCACGGCCAAGCCCGTACCAGCCATCGAACATCATGCGCCGGGCCCAGACGGCGCGATGGGCATGGGCCACGGCCTTGGGATCGCCGGAGGAGCCGGAGGTGAAGACGAGATAGGCAAGCCGGTCGGGAGGCCCGAAAACGGTCTCGCCCGGCGCATGCGCCATCATGGCGCCGATATCGGTGAAAACGGGGCAGGCGGCACCTTCGGGCAGCGCGATATCGGGCTGTGCGAGGATGGCGGAGGGCGTCACGAGATGCGCCAGGCGCGTGATCTCGGGCACGGTCAGCCCCGCGGCCGTCGGCACCGGCACCAGACCTGCCGCCACTGCGCCCAGAAACGCCACCGGAAAATCGACCGTGTTGCCCAGCCGCAGGAGAACCCGGTCGCCCGGACCGAGGCCCGCGGATTTGAGCGCACCGGCCATGCCGAGGACGGCCGCCTCGAGGCGCGCGTAGCTCCACCGCTCCGCCCGCGCGGCGCCCAGAACGGCCAGCGCGATCTTCCCGGGCTCGTGGCGGGCCGCCCACAGCACGTAATCGGCGAGGTTGAAGGGATCGGGGCAGGGCGCATCCATGCTCGACGGCCTATGCCCAAGGGCCGCGCTTCGCAAGGGAGGGACCGGCGGGCGTTGCACCTGCGGGCCGAAAGCGGCTATGTGGCGCGCGATGAAGGATGAACCGAGCCTCTTGCGCCTCGCGCGCGCCGGTGATGCCGGGGAGGGCCCGCCGCAACCGGTGGACCTGGCCGAACGTGTGCGCACGCTGCGTAAGGCGCGCGGCTGGACGCTGGAGCAGGCGGCACAGGCGGCGGGGCTCGCGCGGTCGACCCTCTCGAAGATCGAGAACGCGCAGATGTCGCCCACCTATGACGCGCTGAAGAAACTGGCGCAGGGGCTCGATATCTCCGTCCCGCAGCTTTTCACCCCGCCCTCCGAGGCGCAGGTCACGGGGCGCATGGCCGTGACGCGCAGCTCCGAGGGGCAGGCGCATCCCACCGCGACCTACGAGCACGAGCTTCTGGCGGGCACGCTCACGCGCAAGGCGATGCTGCCCTACCGCGCACGCATCCGCGCCCGCAGTTTCGACGAATTCGACGGCTGGGTCCGCCACGACGGGGAAGAATTCCTCTACGTCCTCACCGGACGCGTGCGGCTCTTCACGGAGTTCTACGCGCATGTGGACCTCGCCCGCGGCGACAGCGCCTATTACGACGCGGCGATGGGCCATAACGTGATCTCGATCTCCGAGGACGACGCGACGATCCTCTGGGTGACGTCAAGGGACTGAGCGGGACTGCGCGGGACCGAACCCGCGTCAGCTCTCGCGCCTTCCCATCGGGCGGTCGGGCAGGTCGTCATCGCCGAAGCGGCTGTCATCGGACAGGACGTCCTCCCCCTCGGGCACGTAGCGTCCGGCCTCGGACAGGGCGGCATCGTCATGGGTGGGGTCGGCATAGGCGTCGGCGGGCATCGGACCCTCGCGCCAGGCCTCCAGGTCGCGCATCGCCTCCTGCCGGTCGCGCGACGAGGCCTCGGCCAGCGCGTCGGCCAGTTCCTCGGGCGCCCCGCTCAGGCCGGTCAGCAGCGCCTCGTCGAGTTCCGGAAACGCTGCCCGCAGCACCGGGATCATTGCTGGCCAGTTCGCCTGGATGTCGTTCCACTGCATTTTGGGGCCTCCTGCCGTTCCACACGCCCCGTCAACGGAGCGCGGCCGCGACAGGTTCCCCCTTCAGGCGAACATCTCGCGCAAATCGATGCTGCTGCGGGTGCCGATGTCGCCCAGATGGGCCTCGAGGAACGCCTCGGCCGCGATGCGCCCGGCCACCTTCAGCTGGTGAAGCATCTGCGGCGTGGCCACGAGCTTGGTGGCCACCGAAAGCTGCCGCATCAGCGCGTCATCGGCGATCATGTGCAGTCGCAGCCGCTTCATGCGGCCTTCTGCCAAGGTCCCTTCCTCCAGCAGACGCTGAACGAAGTCGATGGCGCGCATCTCCCGCAGGAGCGAGGCGTTGAAGCTGATCTCGTTGATCCGGTTCTGGATCGCGCGCGCCGTCACCGGCACCTCCTCGCGATAAAGCGGGTTGATGTTCACCACCACGATGTCGCCGGGCAGTTCGGACGCGAAAAGCGGGTAGAGCGCCGGGTTGCCGGTATAGCCGCCGTCCCAGTAGGCCTCGAGCCTGCCGGTCGCCGCATCTGGGATCTCCACGGCCTTGAACAGCGTCGGCAGGCAGGCCGAGGCCATGATCGCCTCGGGTCCGATATCGTCGCCGGTGAAGACCCGGATCTTGCCGGTGCGCACATTGGTGGCGCAGATGTGAAAGGCCGGCCCGGGTTCGCCGCAGACCTCGTCGTAATGGAACCGCTCAACGATCCGGCGCAGCGGGTTGGTGTAGAACGGCCCCGCCGCGTAGGGGCTGACCATGCGCGAGACCGTGTCGCCCAGCGCGAAGGGCAACGAGGCCTCGATCGCGCCGCTCATGGCCGAGGGCGCGACCGCCTCCAGCCAGGGCGTCATGCGCGGGTCGGTGATCGCGCCCACCTGTTCCCAGAGCCATGCGAGGTTTTCCCGCGCCGCCTCGGGGCCACCGCGCGCCAGACCCGCCTTGAGCGCCGCCCCGTTCAGCGCGCCCGCGGAGGTGCCGGATATGCCCGCGATCTCGATCTCGTCGCTTTCCAGCAACCGGTCGAGCACGCCCCAGGTAAAGGCGCCATGCGCGCCGCCGCCCTGCAAGGCGAGATTGATGCGTTTCGTCCCGGCCATCCTTCACACTCCCGGCAACTTCATCCTGGCAAAAAACCTCCGGGGGAGCGCCCGCAGGGCGCGGGGGCGGAGCCCCCTTTTTCGATCATTCGCACGAATGATCGCACCACCCGAGTTACAGGGCCGTCCAGCCGCCATCGACGCTGATCGTGGTCCCGGTGATCTGCGCGGCGGCGTCCGAGCACAGGAAGGCCGCCGTACCGCCCATCTGCTCGACCGTGGCGAATTCCTTCGACGGCTGGCGCGTGAGCATGACGTTGCGGATCACGTCCTCCCGGCTCATGTCGTATTCCTTCATCGTGTCGGGGATCTGCGCCTCGACCAGAGGGGTCAGAACGTAGCCCGGACAGATCGCGTTCGCCGTGATCGGCTCCTCCGCGGTCTCCAGCGCCGTCGTCTTGGTCAGGCCCACGATCCCGTGCTTGGCCGCGATATAGGCCGCCTTGTAGGGGCTCGCCGTCAGGCCATGGGCCGAGGCGATGTTGATCACGCGGCCCCAGCCGGCGGCGCGCATCAGGGGCAGGGCGGCCGCCGTGGTGTGAAAGGCGGAGCTGAGATTGATCGCGATGATCGCGTCCCATTTCTCGACCGGGAAATCGGGGATCGCGGCGACATGCTGGATGCCCGCGTTGTTGACGAGGATGTCGCAGGCCCCGGCCTCTTCGATCAGGGCGCGGCAGTCGTCGCCCTTCGACATGTCGGCCTTGATATAGCGCGCCGCGACGCCGGCGTCCTCGGCGATCTCGGCGGCCAGCGCGTGGTCCTCTTCCCGGTCGGTGAAGGAATTCAGCACGATATCGGCGCCGGCCCGTGCAAGTTCCCGCGCGATGCCGAGCCCGATGCCGGAGTTGGAGCCGGTGATGACGGCGGTCTTTCCCGACAGATCGGTGATGATGGCCATGGATGTCGTTCCCTCGCTGATGGCGTTCGGGCGCGACACTAATGCTGCATCTGCGAAAGGAACAGAGGGACCGGCGAGGGGCACCGGCACGAAGGGCGGCTCATCCGCTCACGCTGGGACCAGCGCAAAAAAAAACGCCGGCACGAGGCCGGCGTTAAGTTATGAGGCAGGTTTCATACAGGCAAGAAACCTATCGAGCAGTGGCCTCTTTATAAGCAATGACTTGCCGCGTGTCCAACCGAAAAGTTGCACCGCGACCAATTGCATGACTAGCCTGCATTCACAGGAAAAACACATGTGTGAGGGGACTGTTCACGGATGCCAGAGAATTGTTTCGGAAGATTCCTTCACGATTCCGTACCACTAGGGCGGCAGATCGCGAAGATCATGTTCATCGGCGCCGTGGTCGCCGCGGGGCCCGCAATAACCCAGCCAATGCACGGGATCTCGATGTACGGGCAGCCCGCATTGCCCCGCGATTACGAGCATCTGACCTATGTGAATCCCGATGCGCCCACGGGCGGGCGGATCGTCACCGGCGAGGTCGGGTCCTTCGACAGTCTCAACCCCCATATCCGCCAGGGCTCGGTGCCGTGGCAGCTGCGATTCCTTGCCTACGAATCGTTGATGGGCCGGTCCTGGGACGAACCCTTCACGCTCTACGGTCTGCTGGCCGAATCGGTCGAGGTCGATCCGAATCACATGTGGGTGGAATTCACGCTCCGCCCCGAGGCGCGGTTTTCCGACGGCAGCCCGGTCACGGTCGAGGACGTGATCTGGTCCTACGAGACGCTGGGCACCGAAGGCCACCCGCGCTACCTGAACGCCTGGACCCGGATCGCGTCGATCGAGGCGACGGGCGACCGCTCGGTGCGGCTGACCTTCACCGAGGCCGACCGTGAACTGGCGCTCATCATGGGGCTCAGGCCGATCCTCAAGGCCGCCCAGTGGGAGGACGCGGATTTCACCGAAAGCGGGCTCGACACGATCCCGATCGCCACGGCGCCCTATGTGATCGACGATTTCGAGGCCGGCCGCTTCGTTTCGCTCCGGCGCGATCCCGATTACTGGGGCGCGGATCTGCCGTTCCGTCGCGGCACCAACGTGATCGACGAGATCCGGATGGAATTCTTCACCGACGGCACCGCCATGTTCGAGGCCTTCACCAGCGGCCTGCTGACGACAATGCGCGAGACCAACGCCGCCAACTGGGCCGAGAATTACGACTTCCCGCGCGTGCAGTCGGGGGAGGTGGTTCTGTCGGAAGTGCCCCACCGCCGGCCTTCGGGGATCACCGGGCTGGTGATGAACACACGCCACGACGTCTTCGCCGACTGGCGCGTCCGCGAGGCGATGATCCAGGCCTTCAACTTCGAATTCATCAACCAGACGCTCAACGGCGGGATCGAGCCGCGCATCACCTCCTATTTCTCCAACTCGCCGCTGGGCATGCTCCCCGGACCGGCCGAGGGCAGGGTGGCGGAATTCCTCGAACCCTTCGCAGGCGATCTTCTGCCCGGCGCGCTCGAGGGCTACGAGCTGCCGGTCTCGGACGGGTCGGAGCGCAACCGCGCCGGCATCGCCGAGGCGCTGCGCCTGATGGAGGAGGCGGGCTATACGGTCGAAGAGGGCGTGATGACCGGCCCCGACGGCGCGCCCTTCACCTTCGATATCCTGTTGCAGAGCGGGTCGTCCGAGAACGAGGCCATCGTCAACATCTACGTGGAGGCGCTGGAACGGCTCGGCATCACGCCGTCCGTCAACTCCGTCGATCCGGCCCAGTATCGAGAGCGCACGGATGCCTTCGATTTCGACATGACGACCTTCCGGCGGGGCCTGTCGCTCAGCCCCGGCAACGAGCAGCGGCTTTACTGGGGCTGTGACATGGTCGAGACCGAAGGCTCGCGCAACGTGATGGGCGCCTGCCACCCGGCCATCGAGGCGATGATCGACCGGATGCTGACCTCCGAAAGCCAGGACGACTACGTCGCCGCCGTCCGCGCGCTCGACCGGGTGCTGATCTCGCAGCGCTACGTGGTGCCGTTCTGGTACAACCCGATCGCGCGGATCGCCCATGATGCGGAACTGCGCTACCCGGATTACATCCCGATCTACGGCGACTGGATCGGCTGGCAGCCCGACGTCTGGTGGGTGGAGGACTAGCGGCATCGTCCGCACCGCTCCGCAGGAAAGGGCGGCGCCTTCGGGCGCCGTTTTCTTTTCCCACCCATTCGGTGTCGGAAAACGGCGCGGGCCAAGGTCGTTTCCTGACGCGACGCCGCACTCCGCCACGGCCCAGATAGTTCCAAGGATTGGCTGGAACGGCAAGGCGGACGAAGGCAGATGCGCTATGGAACGGGTGTCGCCCTCGTCGCGGCCGCGGCCGTGCTCTGGTCGCTGCAAGGCCTGATCTTCCGCCAGATCGACGATGCGGGTCCCTGGGCCACGCTGTTCTGGCGCTCGGTCGGGATGATGCCGGTCCTGCTGGCCTTCCTTGCATGGCGCGGGCGGGGACGGGTCCTGCCCGGCATAAGGCGCGCCGGCATGGCCGGCGTCCTCGGCGGGTTCGGCCTTGTCGCGGCCTTCGGCGGCGCGGTCTACGCGATGCAGGTCACGACCGTCGCCAACGCCGTGTTTCTCTTCGCCGCGACCCCCTTCCTGACCGCGCTCGCCGGCTGGATCGTGCTGGGCGAGGGCGTGCGCGCCAAGACATGGGCCTCCATCGCGCTCGCCATGGTCGGCATCTACGTGATGATCAGCGGCGGGCTGGCCGCCGGTGTCCTTGCCGGCAACATCGCCGCGCTGATCAGTGCGGCGGGGTTCGCGGCCTTCACCGTGTCCCTGCGCTGGCGCGCCATCGCCGACACGTTGCCGACGGTGCTGCTCGGCGGTATCTTCGCCATCGCCGCGGCGGGGGCGATGACGCTTCTTGCGGGCACATCGCTTGCCGTGCCGGTGCCCGATGCGCTCTGGGCGATGGGGATGGGCGCGGTCCTGCTCTCCGGGGGAATGGTGCTCTTCACGCTGGGCAGCCGAGTGGTTCCGGCGGCGGATCTCGCGCTTCTGACGATGATCGAGGTGATGCTGGCGCCCGTCTGGGTGTGGCTCGCGCTCGGCGAGACGGCGAGCCGCTCGACGCTGACGGGCGGGATCTTCATCCTCGCGGCGCTGGCCATGAACGGGCTTCTGGGCGTCCGGCGGCGGGTGGCACCGGCCTGAACCGCGAGGGGCGCCTCACTCCGCCGCTTCGGGCGCCTTCTTCTCGGCAGGCTTGTCCTCGGACGCGCTGCCCCCGTCCTCCAACGCCTTCTTCGCCGCCTCCCCGTCGGGATAGACGAGCCCCGCCGAGATGATCAGCTTCGCCGCGTCCTCGACCCCCATGTCGAGCACGATAAGTTCCCGCCGGGGCACGAACAGAAGGAAGCCCGAGGTCGGGTTCGGCGTCGTCGGCATGAACACCGCGACCACGTCCTCGTCTGTGGTGGCCTGCACCTCGCCCCGCGCCTTGGAGGAGATGAAGCAGATCGCCCAGACACCCTTGCGCGGATATTCCATCAGCGCGGCTTTCTCGAAATTCTGCTCGCCCTGGCTGAGCACCGTTTCGACGATCTGCTTGAGCCCGGAATAGAGGCTGCGCACCACCGGGATCGACAGAACGAGACTTTCCGCCCAAAGGATCAGGGACCGCCCGATCAGCCCCTTGGCCACCCAGCCCACCAGAATGGTGAACAGAAGGAAGGTCACCACGCCGATGCCGCGGATATTGACCTCGATCCCGGTCCAGTCGCGGATCAGGAGCGCCGGATTGTAGGCGTTCGGAATGAGCGGCAGGACCCAGCTGTCGATCCAGCCCGTCAGCGTCCAGATCAGCCAGATCGTGACCCCGATCGGCGCAATGACCACGATTCCGGCGAAGAAACTCGACCGGAGTCCGGCAAAGAAGCCGCGTTTCGGGGGCGGTGGCGTCTCGGGCAATTGCATGCGCGTCTGGTGCGTGAGGTCAGGACCGTCGTTGACGCTTATCTAGGCGGCGCGGCGGGCGCGCACAAGCTTGCCCGTCCAGGAATAGCCACTCAGGACGCCAATGCCAGTGCAATCCGCGCCGCCAGCCGCGCATTGTTCAACACGAGGGCGATATTTGCCTGAAGCGTTCGGCCCTCGGTGCGCTCGAAAAGCCATTGCAGCAGGAACGGCGTCACAGCCTTGCCGGTGACGCCCCGTGCCGTCGCCTGGGCCTGCGCCTCGGCGATCAGCGGGGCAAGCGTCGCGGACGCAATCTCGGCCTCCACCGGGATCGGGTTGGCCACCAGCTGCCCGCCCGGCAACCCCAGCGCCCCCCGCATCCGGTGGGACGCGGCGATCTGCCCGGCCGTGTCGAGCCTGAGGGGTGCGGGAAGCCCGCTGTCGCGCGACCAGAAGGCCGGAAACGCGTCCTGGCCCACGGCGATCACCGGCACGCCGAGCGTCTCGAGCACCTCCAGCGTCTTCGGCAGATCGAGAATCGCCTTGGCGCCGGCCGCCACCACTGTCACCGGCGTCTGGGCCAGTTCCCTGAGATCGGCGGAAATGTCGAAGCTTTCCTCGGCGCCGCGATGCACGCCGCCGATCCCGCCCGTGGCGAAGACGGCGATCCCGGCCAGATGCGCCACGATCATCGTCGCCGCCACCGTGGTCGCCCCTGTCTCGCCACTGGCCAGACACACCGCGAGATCCGCGCGGCTGAGTTTGCGCACGCCGCGCGCCTGGGCGAGCGCCTCGAGCCCGTCATCGGACAGGCCCACGCGCAGCCGCCCCTCGATGACGGCGATCGTCGCGGGCGTCGCACCGGCCTGCCGAACCGCGTCCTCAACCGCGCGCGCGGTCTCGAGGTTCTGCGGATAGGGCATGCCATGGGTGATGATGGTGGATTCCAGCGCCACGACCGGACGGCCCTCGGCCTGTGCGGACGCGACCGCGTCGGATCGCAGGATCAGCTCATCCATGATCGTGCCCTTCCACATAACGGGCCGCCGCCGCCACCGCGAAGCCGAGCGCCTCGGCCCGGTCGCTGCCGCCAAGCTCCGCGGCGATATGGGCGGCCATGAACGTGTCGCCCGCGCCGGTGATCCGCCGCGCCTCGATCCCGGGCGGCATGGCGCTGACCAGCCCGTCCCCTGTCGCGTCCACCACCTCGCCGTGACCGTCGGTGACAACCGCCCGCCGCGCACCCGCCGCCAACAGCGCGAGGGCGCCGTCGCGCGCGGTGGCGCAGGCTGTCCCCGCGATCAGCCCGGCCTCCTCGAGATTGACGTAGAGCGTCGCGCGCGGATGGCCCAGCAGTGGGCGCAGGCGCTCCGCCTTGCCCGGGCTCGCGGGCACCAGCCGCAGATCGGCGGCGGCGAAGGCGGGGCTCTCCGCGATCTCGCGCAACAGCTCCTCGGTCAGGTTGCCGTCGATGGCCATCGCGCCGGGGTAGGGGGCCTGCGCGGAGCCGAGACGGCCGTCGGCCAAAGGGGCGAGGATGCGCCCGCCCACCCGCTCGAGCGAGCGCGCGTCGGCCACCGCCGCGATCAGCCCGCCCGCCGCCTCGATCGCCATGTAGCGGTCCGTGGGCAGATCGGCCGCCACCAGCACATGCTCGGTCAGAAGGCCCATCCGCCCGCATTCCGCCAGCAGGTCCCGCCCCTCGGGATCGTCGCCCACCACCGTCAGAAGCGCGGGCGTCAGGTCGAAGCGCCTGAGCGTCATGGCGATGTTGAGCGCCACGCCCCCCGGCAGCCGCGTGATCATGCCGGGCTTGTCGTTGCCGGTGCGCATGGGCGCGTCGCAGCGGCCGATCACGTCCCAAAGGACGGACCCGATGCACAGGATATCCGCACGCGCGCTCATGCTCCGGCCCTTAGCGTCCGGGGGGCCCCGCGTCCATCCCTCGGGATCTCGCACCCCCTCATCCCCTTCATCCTGGCAAAAAACCTCCGGGGGAGCGCCCACAGGGCGCGGGGGCAGAGCCCCCATGCGATTATTCGTACGAATAATCGCGCCCCCAAACGCACCCTGTGCAGTTCGACGGCAGGGGTTGCCATTGCTCCCGAACCCCCTTATCTGCGCGATCATCTCACAGGCGGAGGCGGGCCGGCGGCGGGAGACATCCCCGTTCGGTCCACCGGTTGGGTCAGAGGCGCGACGCGGCTCGAAACCCTATCCTCCGCCCAAGGCGCGAAACCGGAAAGGATTTTGGACATGGCGCTCCCTGATTTCTCCATGCGTCAGCTGCTCGAGGCTGGCGTTCACTTCGGTCACCAGACGCAACGCTGGAACCCGCGGATGGCCCCGTATATCTACGGCGACCGCAACGGCATCCACATTCTCGACCTGACGCAGACGGTGGAGCTGCTCGACCAGGCCCTCAACGTCATCCGCGAGACCGTGGCCAAGGGCGGCCGCATCCTCTTCGTGGGCACCAAGCGCCAGGCGCAGAAGCCTGTCGCGGACGCCGCCGAGCGCTGCGCGCAATACTACATGAACCACCGCTGGCTGGGTGGCACGCTGACCAACTGGAAGACCGTGTCGAACTCGATCTCGCGTCTCAAGGAGATCGACGAGAAGATGGGCATGGGTCTCGAGGGGCTGACCAAGAAGGAACGCCTCGGCATGGAACGCGACCAGACGAAGCTTCAGGCCTCGCTGGGCGGCATCCGCGAAATGGGCGGCCTGCCGGACCTGCTGTTCGTCATCGACGTGAACAAGGAAGACCTCGCCATTCTCGAGGCCAAGAAGCTCGGCATTCCCGTGGTGGCCGTGGTCGACACCAACTGCTCGCCCGATGGCGTGGATTACATGATCCCCGGCAATGACGACGCCGCGCGCGCCATCGCGCTCTACTGCGATCTGGTCAGCCGCGCCGCGCTCGACGGCATGACCGCCCAGATGGAGACCGCCGGCGTCGATCTCGGATCGCTGGAGGAAGGCACCGTCGAGGAGGCCCTGGCCCCCGAAGCCGCCGCGGAGGCGCCGGCCGAAGCGGAGACTCCGGTCGAAACCGAAGTCCCGGCCGAAACGCCGGCCGAAAGCTGATCACGAGGCGGGTCCGCGCCGCGGGCCCGCGCCATACCCGAGACATAGTCACCGAACTGACACGAGGGCAGGGGTATGACCCCGCCCGAGCCAGCACCAATCAGGAGACCCGACCCATGGCGATCACAGCCGCACAGGTGAAGGAACTGCGCGAAGCAACCGGCGCAGGCATGATGGACGCCAAGAAGGCGCTGACCGAGACCGATGGCGACATGGACGCCGCCGTCGACTGGTTGCGCACCAAGGGCCTTGCCAAGGCCGCCAAGAAATCCGGCCGCACCGCCGCCGAGGGCCTCGTGGCCGTGGCCTCCGAGGGTGGCACCGCCGTCGCCGTCGAGGTCAATTCCGAGACTGACTTCGTCGCCAAGAACGCCGAGTTCCAGGAGATGGTGTCGGGCATCGCGCAGGCCGCGCTCGGTGTCGAGGACCTGGCCGGGCTGCTGGAAGCGGAGCTTGCGAACGGCAAGACCGTCGAGCAGACCGTCACCGACAAGATCGCCACCATCGGCGAGAACATGACCGTGCGCCGGATGGCCCGGATCACAGGCGACAACGTGGTCTCTTACACCCACAACGCGGCGGCCCCCGGCATGGGCAAGATCGGCGTTCTGGTGGCCTTCTCGGGCGGTGACGAGGGTTTCGCCCGGCAGGTCGCCATGCATGTGGCCGCCGTGAACCCCGCCGCGCTGAACGAGGGCGATCTGGACCCGGCCGTCGTCGAGAAGGAAAAGCAGGTCCAGATGGACATCGCCCGCGAAAGCGGCAAGCCCGAGCAGGTCATCGAGAAGATGATCGAAGGCCGGATGAAGAAGTACCTGGCCGAGGTCACGCTTCTGAGCCAGCAGTTCGTGGTGAACCCGGACCTGACCGTCGCCGCCGCCGCCAAGGAGGCCGGTGTCGAGATCACGGGCTTCGTTCGGCTCGAGGTCGGCGAAGGCATCGTGGTCGAGAAGGAAGACTTCGCCGCAGAGGTCGCAAAGGCCGCCAAGGGCTGACGCATCCCCGGGCGCAAGCCCGACACCGAAACATCGCGAAGGCGCGGGGCAGGGAGGACTGCGCCCCGCGCTTTTTCGTCTCCGGAACGGAAAACGACACCGCCCACAGAAGAGGCGGTGCCGCTCCTTTCCGCCATCCGCGCCGGTTTTGGGGACAAAACGCGCATGACGGGAAATCAAGGCGACACCGCCGGCGAAATCGCGCGCGGCGGTGCGCCACCCACCCGGGAAACCGGATGCGGGCGTCGCGATGCGAGAAAGGCACCGCTCGACCCGATGTTCCTGGCAGAGAATTGCCATCACTCGCGGAACGTTTTCACTATGTGACATGAGGATGGAAACCGGCACTGCGGAATCCCTTACCTTTACCGAAAGCCGTCCGATCCGCGTCCGATCTAGCGGTTGTCGGACACCGCACCGGCAAGATGTGGACGGCGTGCCTCGGCACCGCCGGTCCGGTCGAGACGGAAGATCTGGTTCAGGACAGAGGCCTTGCGCACCGCCTGAGCCGTCGTTTCGACCCCGAGCGCGTCGCGCGCGCCGCGCAGATGCTTTTCGACCGTGGCCACGTTCCGGCCCAGCAGCAGAGCGATGTCCTGCATCGTCTTGCCATCGGCCACCAGTTCAAGCACCTCGGCCTGCCGCGCCGTCAGGAGGCGGCGCTGACCGGCGGCGGGCAGCTGCAGGATACACAGATGCGCCACATGGTTGATGATCTGGATGATCTCGCCATGCTCGGCCCAGATCTCGTCCACGTCATCCTGGGTCAGTCCGCGCCTGGCCACCAGGCCGATCCCCGCATTGGCGTTCTTGATCGCCATGGGAAAGCTGATCGTGTAGCCGGCCACCAGCCCGTGACGGGCGTTGAGCTCCTGCATCGCCTGCTGGCCCTTGCTCAGCGGCTCCTGCAGCATGTCCTGGTAGACGTCGCGCCAACTGGCCGCACCGATGTTCTTGACCGCCCATCGCAGCATGACACCGTCGCGGAACATGCCGCCGTCGACATAGGCCTCCACATATTCGGTGGGCATGTTGGTCAGCAGAAGCGCGTCCTCGGGATTGTCGTAGAGCCCCGCGCCGCGAAACGCGTTGAAGGCGTAGAACAGCCGGTCAAAGCCGAACTCCGCCATGACGCCGGTGTGATGGGCCCAAAGCGCATCGACACAGTCCATTGCGAGGTATGGCAGCAGCCGTTTCATCCCGCGCGCGCCCCCAGATGTGCGACGATCGCCCTGAGCGCCAACCCGTAGCCCGCGGCGCCGAAGCCCTGGATGACGCCGGTGCAGACCGGCGCGATCATCGAGACATGGCGAAACGTCTCGCGCGCATGGGTGTTCGACAGATGCAACTCGATCACCGCAATCCCCGTGGCCGAGATCGCGTCGCGAAGCGCGATGGAGGTGTGGGTATAGGCGCCCGCGTTCAGGATCACGCCGTCGGCGCCGGTTCGCGCCGCGTGCAGCGCATCGACCAGCGCGCCTTCGTGATTGCTTTGCTCGAAAGCCACCGTGACGCCGAGATCACCGGCCAGCGTCCGGCACGCGGCTTCGATGTCGGCGAGAGTGTCACGGCCGTAGATGTCCGGCTCGCGCGTGCCGAGCAGGTTCAGGTTCGGTCCGTTCAGAACGAGGATGTGCATGACGTCGTCTTCCTTCACGGCGCAGTATAAGCGCCTGACGCGCCGGGGAAAGGGGACGCGCTCACCTTGGGTCGCGCATCACCGGCAATCGTGTCATCTCGGCAGTAGGCCCGCTGTTTATCGATGCAATACGGTGTCTTGCGGTACAGTCTTCATTCTCGGGCAACGCGACCGCGGCCAAAGCACCAGGCGCATCTGTCATTCTAAATTTAACATAATCCTGATTACTGGCCAAACACGTGTAGGCGCAAAGCTAAAATGTCACCCATAAGCAAAGCAGAACTGTCACCCTCTCCGCCGATAAGCAACCGGCAGAGGGATGTAAGATGGGATGGGTGTTGATGAGCGAGCGCGATCTCAATCGTCTGGAAGTCCTTGCGCAGATTGATGATGGTCGCCTGTCGGTCGGCAACGGCGCGAACATGCTGGGGCTTACACGTCGTCAGATCTTCCGGCTTCTGAAGCGGTACCGCGAGGACGGCGCAGCATCGATCCGGCACAAGGCACGCGGAAGGCATCCCAATAATCGCATCCATGATTCAAAGCGCGACTTCGCTCTCGCCCTCGTTCGGGAGCTCTATTCTGACTTCGGTCCGACGCTCGCGGCCGAGATGCTTCAGGATCATCATGGACTGACGGTCTCGCGCGAGACGCTCCGGAAGTGGATGACCGAGGACGGTCTCTGGCTGTCACGCAAGCAGCGGCGGACGTTCCATCAGCCGCGCTTGCGCCGGGAACGCCGCGGCGAGCTGATCCAGATCGACGGATCGGATCATCGATGGTTCGAGGACCGCGCCCCGCCCTGCACGCTGCTCGTCTTCGTCGACGATGCCACCGGGGCGCTGATGCAACTCCGCTTCGTGGCCTCGGAGAGCACGTTCAGTTATTTCGAGGCTCTGGAGGGCTACCTCTCGGATCACGGTCGGCCGGTCGCATTCTATTCCGACAAGCACACTGTCTTCCGGGTTGCGCAGCAAGGTGCGAAGTCGGGTCACGGGATGACACAGTTCGGTCGGGCCATGAATGAGCTCAACATCGAGATCCTGTGCGCGAACTCGAGCCAGGCCAAGGGGCGCGTCGAGCGTGCCAACCGGACGCTGCAGGACCGCCTGGTGAAGGAACTGCGGCTGGCCGGTGTCTCGGACATGGAGGCAGGCAACGTGTTCCTGCCGGGCTTCATGGAGCGTTACAATGCCCGTTTCGCAAAGGTGCCCCGGCGCCCGGACGACCTGCATCGACCGCTCAATGCCGAGCCTGGTCGGTTGCGCGACATCCTGTGCCTGCGGGACGAGCGCTATGTCGGCCAGCAACTGGCGTTCTCCTACGATCGGCGGCGGATCATTCTCGAGGAGAACGAGATCACGCGCGGCCTGCCCGGCCAATACGTGGACAGCTACGAGTTTGCGGACGGGCGTCTGGAGTTCCGTTGGAAGGGCGTATCCCTCCCCTACTCCGCCTTCGACAAGGACCAGCGCGTGACGCATGCCGCAATCACCGAGAACAAGCGCCTTGGCGCCGTCCTTGCGCACATCCAGGAGGAACAGGACAAGGCGCCGCCAAAGAAGAGGCGCGCGGGCACACAGCGCACACGGTACGAGCCGACCGGCCGTCGGAACGATGGCTGGAACTCCAGGCTTGCCCGTCGCGCCAAGGCGAGCGCAGCCAGCCAGGGCTGCGATATCTGAGGTCTCCGCCCTGTCAGGCTGCGCTCGCCTTGGCGCTCTGGGTGACATTTCTACCTTGCACGGCGAGCGACATTTCTACCCGGTTGCAACAACCACGTGAGGAATTCCCGGGTCCCGGCACGGTCGCTCATGCCTCGGGAAACAGCACGCTGAACGTGCTCCCGCGCCCCTTCTCGCTGGTGATCCTCAGCCGTCCGCGATGGCGGTTGACGATGTGCTTCACGATCGCGAGGCCCAGCCCGGTACCGCCCATGGCGCGGCTGCGATGGGTATCGATACGGTAGAACCGCTCGGTCAGGCGCGGCACGTGCTGTGGATCGATCCCGTCACCATGATCCGTCACGTCCACACGGATCACCTTGCCCTTCATGCTGCCGCTGCCATCCTCGCGCGACAGCGTCAGGTCGACGGGGCGATCCGGACCGCCGTATTTCAGCGCGTTCTCGGTGAGGTTCAGGAACACCTGCATCAGCTGGTCACGGTCGCCGAGGATCAGGTTGCGCGGCGCCTCCCCCTGCCCCTGCTCGCTGACGGCCTCCACCGCTTCCGTGTGCAGCACGATGGTGTTGCCGGTCAGCTCCGCCGCGGGCCGCATCGCCGCAAGCGTGCCGTCCAGAACCGCGCGCAGGTCCACCAGGTCCGAAGGGCGCATCCGTTCGGCAGCCTCCACGCGGCTCAGCGACAGAAGATCCGAGACAAGCCGGTTCATTCGCCGCGCCTCGTCCTCCATGATCGACAGGAATCGGTCGCGCGCTGCCTCATCGTTGCGCGCGGGTCCGCGCAAGGTCTCGATGAAGCCCAGCACCGCCGTCAGCGGCGTGCGCAGCTCGTGGCTGACATTGGCGACGAAATCACGGCGCATCTCCTCGGCCTCGCGCAGATGGGTGATGTCGGTGAAATGCAGCAGCAGCGGAAAGCGCGCGCTGTCAGGCCGCGGGCCCGCCGGGGTCTCGGACAAGCCGCGCAGTGCCGTGATACGGACGCGGAACTGGGTACTCCCGGCACTGTCAGCCAGCTCGAATCGCGCCTCGCCGGGGTTGCCGTCCGCCTGCACCGTCTCGATCCGGCCCAGAAGCGCGGGCTGGCGCAGCACGGCGGCATAGCTGCGGCCCTGGATCCAGTCGCCCAGGAGGCCCCGCGCCGCGGTGTTCGACGCGACGATCAGACCGGCTGCATCGAGATGCAGCATCGGTTCGGGAACCGCCTCAATCACGGTATTGAGCTGATTGCCGACCATCCTGGCCACCTGCGATTCGTCACCCCGTCATGACTTGCGCCAAATCAGGCCATCTGACAACGCGCCGCAGCTGTGGAAATCGTTGCAACGACAATCTTTTCATTGCAGCAGAGCCAAGGTTTGCTACTATTTCATCACAACCGATACGGCTTCGGATGAGGCCGGAGCTGCGACATCTCAATCCATGGCACGAACGACCGACCGCCGCACATAAGGGCCAGACAATGATGGACGGCCGCGACAAGAAGCTGACTGCAGCCCCTGGCCGGGGCGCAAACGATGGGGATACGCATTCCCGTACGGTGCTTGCCGTTGCGCTGGCTTCGCAGGCGCTGGACCTGTTGCCCCGCAATGTGCTGGAGCCGCATTCCTACATCGCACGTGTCAGTTATGACGAGCTTGATTCGATCGTCTTCAGCGGTCCGGAGTCCCCGGCGCTGGTGCTTTCCCCGCTTTTGACGCCTATCTTCGACGCGATCGACCTCGCGCGCTACCTCAGCCAGCGCGGCTATCGCGGACGCTACCTCGCGCTTGTCGAACGGCTGCCCTCGGCCAACCTGATCCGCCGCGAGGTGGAAGCCCAGTCCCCCGACCTGAATTTCGATGTTGTGGTGCTTGATGGATCCTCGCCTCTCCATTCGCTCTGAGATCGGCGCGCTCGGCCTCGCGCTGGCGCTGCTCACCCCCCTGCCCGCGGCGGCGCAAAGCCTGCTCGACCGGGTGCAGGGGCTGTACTACCCGGCGAACCAGGGCGCATGGGATTGCACCACGCTGGGCATGGATGGCGGCGCGGTGGGCATTCAGGGACAGACGCTGCACGGTGTCGAGAACGCCTGCACGCTGACCAACGCCTTCCCCATCCCCGGCATGGACGCGATGATGTTCGAGCTGGAATGCAGCGGCGAGGGAATGACCTATGACGGTGGCCGCGTCATCCTCGTGCCGACGGAGACCGGTCTCGGCCTCGTGCGCGACGGTTCCGTGAACACCTGGCTGCGCTGTCCCTGACCTTTCGATCGCCGCGAAGCCTCAAACCGCCGCGAGGGCCATGTCGAAATCGGCTCTCAGCAGGTCGATCTCCTCGATCCCGACAGACACCCGGAAAAACCCGTCCGATATCCCCAGCGCCGCCCGGCCATCGGGCGTCAGCGCCCGGTGCGAGGACGAGGCCGGGTGGCTCAGCGTCGTTCCCACGTCGCCCAGCGTCGGCGCGAAGGGCAACTGGGGCGCCGCGCGCACCATCCGGTCCGCCGCTGCGGCATCCCCGTCGATCTCGAAACTGACCATGTTGCCGGTCCGCGCGCCCAGAAGCTCGGCCGCGCGGGCCGCGTCCGGATGGTCGGGCCGCCCGGGGTAAAGCACCCGCGCCACCTTCGGATGGGCCGCCAGATGCTCGGCCAGCGCCTTGGCGTTCTGCTCCGCCCGGTCATAACGCAGCGGGAACGTGTATAGCCCCCGCTCCGCCAGCCAGCATTCGTAAGGCGAGGGCGTCAGGCCGACCGTCACGGCGAAATCGTAGATCGCGCGCGCAACCCCCGGGTCCTTCGCGGCCACGTAGCCCAGCGTCACGTCGGAATGGCCCGCCAGAAGCTTGGTGATCGAGTGGATGACGATATCCGCCCCATGATCGAAGGGCCGCCAGGCCCGCGGCGTGGTGAAGGTGTTGTCGACCGCCAGTAGAACGCCAGCCTCCCGCGCGAGCGCCGCGATCCCGTGCATGTCGGCGACCCTGAGCGTGGGGTTCGACACCACCTCGACCAGGATCATCCGCGTCTCGGGCCGGATGGCCGCGCGCATCGCCTCGACATCCGTCGGATCTGCAAGGCTCGTTGCGATCCCGAAGCGCGCGAGGTCCTGGTTCATCAGCCTCAGCGACCGGCCGTAAAGCTGGTTCGCCCCCAGAACGTGATCGCCCGCCTTCAGAATCCCCATCAGCGCCGCGGTGACCGCCGCCATGCCCGAGCCCGTGACGATGCCGCCCTCCGCTCCCTCGAGTTGGTCGATCTTCTGCGCCAGAAGCGTCGCATTGGGATGCCCCTCCCGCGCGTAGGTATAGCCGGTCTCGCGCCCTTCGTATTGCGCGTGCAGCATGTCGATCGAAGGCGAGGCATAGACGACCGAGGGCTGGATCGGCGTCACGACGGGCCGGCTCACACCCTCCACCAGCGCCTTGCGGCGCACGATGGTGCCTTCGCGCTCATTCCTGCGGTCTTCGGACATCGATCTTCTCCTTCACGCGCGCCCGTGTCTTCGGCGCGGTCTGTTGTTTCATCCTGGCAAAAAACTCCGGGGGGCGCGCGGAACGCGCGTGGGGGCAGAGCCCCCTCCCCGCTCAGGGTCGCACCGTCCCCTGCCCCGTCACGAGATACTTGAACGAGGTCAGCTGCTCGGCGCCGACCGGTCCCCGCGCATGCAGCTTGCCCGTCGCGATCCCGATTTCCGCGCCCATCCCGAACTCGCCCCCGTCGGCGAATTGCGTCGAGGCGTTGCGCATCAGGATTGCCGAATCGAGCCGCTGAAAGAACCGCGCGGCGGCGGCGTCATCCTCGGTCAGGATGCTCTCTGTATGGGAGGAACCGTAGGTGCGGATATGGTCGATCGCGCCGTCGATGTCGTCGACCACCCTGGCGGCGATAATCATGTCGAGGAACTCCCGGCCCCAATCTTCTACAGATGCCGGCACGACACCCTCGATCTTCTGCAAGATCTCGTCGCCATGCACCTCGACGCCCGCGTCAAGCAGCGCGCGGACGACGCCCTGGCCGATCGTGTCCACCACGTCGCGATGGATCAGCAGACACTCCGCCGCGCCGCAGATCCCCGTGCGCCGCGTCTTGGCGTTCAGCACCACCTTCAGCGCCATCTCCGGATCGGCCGCCGCGTCGACATAGACGTGGCAGATGCCTTCGAGATGGGCAAAGACCGGCACCCGCGCCTCCGCCTGCACCAGCCCCACCAACCCCTTGCCGCCGCGCGGCACGATCACGTCCACATGGTCCGTCATGGTCAGAAGCGCGCGCACCGCCGCCCGGTCGCGCGTCGGCACCAGCTGCACCGCCGCCTCGGGCAACCCGGCCGCGCGCAAGCCCGCCTTCAGGCAATCCACCAGAATGCCCGAGGAATGAAAGCTCTCGGACCCGCCGCGCAGGATGACAGCGTTGCCGGATTTCAGGCAGAGCGCACCCGCATCCGCCGTCACGTTGGGGCGGCTTTCGTAGATCACGCCGATCACGCCCAGCGGCATGCGCACGCGCTCGATATGGAGGCCGCTTTCCATGTCCCATTCGGCGATCACCTGCCCCACCGGATCGTCCTGCGTCGCCACGGCGCGCAGGCCCGTGGCGATCCCCGCGATGCGCCCCTCATCCAGCATCAGCCGGTCCAGCATCGCAGCCGACAGGCCCTTTTCCCGGCCAAATTCCATGTCCATGGCGTTGGCCGCCACGATCTCGTCCGCGCGCGCCTCGACGGTCTCCGCCGCCACCTCCAGCGCCCTGCGCTTGGCCTCTGAGGGCGCATAGGCAAGCTCCGCCGCCGCATCGCGCGCCTTGCGCCCCAAGGCCGCCATTGTGGACAGAATGTCGTTCAACTCGTTCATCGACGTCACCTCCGGATCATCCCCGTAGGCGATCGCGGCCGAATGATCCAGAGGGCGCGCGAAGTGGGTCAGGCTGTCCGGATGCGGCGCACCGAGACGAGTCCGACCAGTCCGGCCATCAGAAGCAGTCCCGTAGCCGGCAGTGGCACGGGCGCAAGTTCCGTTACGTCATAAGCCACGTTCTCGAACGCCAACTGCTTTCCGTCATCATCGTAGTTCACGGTGCTGAAAAGCAGTCGAAACTCATTGAAATCGCTGAGCACAAGGGGCAAGGGCAAGGTATTGTCGGGCCCGAGTGTGCCCGTGGCACGTGCCGTTGCCTGGATGACGAATTGTTCCACGGTCCCCGTCAGCGGTGCAGCAGAAAGTGAAAACGAATTGATGCGCTCGAGCCCAGTTGTCGTGGTGAAAGAGCCCAGTGGGGACGAGCCGACCCCGCTCAGGTCGACACCGTCGATCGAAACAGCGGGAGGTGCGTAGAGTGTAGATGATGAATCTGCGTCCAAAACTGCAAGATCGAAGGTGAGGGTTCCCGAGATGCCGCTGACCGGAAGCGCATCCACGATACCGTCAATGTCATCGTTCGGTGTTCCTGAACCCCGTTCGGCCGTGAAGCGGTAGGACACTGTCGAGGCCAGAACCGATGTTGCCGAAAACGACATAATGAACAGAAGAACGATCAAGCGCATCAATATACCCCCAGATTCAAAGCATTAGCCAATCCATACGACCAGATTCGGCATGGGGGGTCAACCGGCCCGGGATGCCGCGCATGCGGGAAAAGGCTATGGCCGCCCAGTGGCATGGACGGGCGGCGTTCAGTTTGTCGGCGCCTCCGCCCGGTCGCGCAGCGTGTAGTCCCGCGCAATCGCGAAGACATGGACCGCATCGGCATCCGCCGCGCGCGCCCGCTCTGCCGCCTCCCGCGCGGCTTCGCCCGTCTCGGCCTCCGCCAGCGTCAGGAAGCGGCCGGGCCGCGTCACGCTCTCGTATCCGCGACCGTCCAGCGGCTGGGCGGCCTCCGCCGTCACCACGTGGCGCCCCGGCCCCGCCGCTGCGCTCTCGGCCGGACCCACGCGGATGCGGTAATCCTCGAAATGCACGCGCCGCCCCGCTGCCTGGCTCGCCCGATGCGTCGCCTCCCGCCGCCATGCCGCAAGTGCCGCCTCATCCGTCCAATGCTGATGCGACAGCAGCGCCTCGGCATCGTCGAGCGGTCGAAACCGTTCGAGGTAGAGCAACCCGTCATGCCCCGCGAGAACCGGTTTCAGCCGGTCCACATGCTCGAAGTAATGCACCATGTGCCCCGGTTTCGGCTTAACGTCGAAAAACAATCCCAGCATGTCCCCTCCTCGTGGCGCCCCGTCAGAGCGCCATGTCGTCGCGATGCACCAGCGCCGCACGGCCCGGATAGCCCAGGATCGCCTCGATCTCGTCCGACCGGTGCCCGGCGATCGCGCGCGCCTCCGCGGCGGTGTAGCGCGACAGGCCAAGGCCCAGCACCGCGCCGTCGGGGGCCAGAAGACTCACCGGGTCGCCGCGCTGAAACGCGCCCGTCACCTCGGTCACACCCGCCGGCAGCAGCGACTTGCCCCGCCCCAGCGCCGCCACCGCGCCCGCGTCGAGCCTCAGCCCCCCGCGCGGTTTCATCGCCGAGATCCAGGCCTTGCGCGCCGCCTGCGGGTCCAGCGTCGCGGTGAACCATGTCACCCGCGCCCCTGCCTCGAGCGCGGTCAAGGGGTGCAGCACCGCCCCTTCCGCGATCGCCATGGCACATCCCGCCGCCGTCGCGGTGCGCGCGGCCATCACCTTGGTCTTCATGCCGCCCTTCGACAGCCCCGATCCCGCGTCGCCCGCCATCGCCTCGATCTCGGGCGTGATCGCCTCGATCAGCGGCAGGTGCCGCGCGTCCGGGTCGGATTGCGGGTTGGCGGTGTAAAGCCCGTCCACGTCGGACAGGAGCACGCAGATATCGGCGCCCGACATGAGCGCGACCTGCGCCGCCAGCCGGTCATTGTCGCCATAACGGATCTCATCCGTGGCGATTGTGTCGTTTTCGTTGACAATCGGAACCGCACTGCGCCCCAAGAGGGCCGCCAGCGTCGCGCGCGTGTTGAGATAGCGCCGCCTGTCTCCGGAATCGTCCAGCGTCAGAAGGATCTGCGCGGTGGTGATCCCGTGCGGCGCCAGCGCCTCCTCCCAGGCGCGCGCGAGCCGGATCTGGCCAACGGCGGCGGCCGCCTGCGCCTCGTCCAGCGACAGCGCCCCCATGCCGAGCGACAGCGCCACCCGGCCCAGCGCGATGGAGCCCGAAGACACCACGATCACATCCGTCCCGCGCGCCTTGATCCGTGCGATGTCGGCCGCGAGCGAAGCCAGCCATTCGGTGCGCAACGCGTCACTGCCCGGCGTCACCAGAAGCGAAGAGCCGATCTTGACCACCAGCCGGCGCGCATCGGCCAGACTTGGCGTCACGGTCCCGGTCAGGGTCTCCATGGCTGCGGTTCTTCCCTCTCGTCGCGGGCCGCGCTGCGCCCGGCATCGATCCGCGCACGCAAGACCCTGAGCACCTCCACAACCCCGGTGCGCGCCACGCCCGACATGGTCATGACCGGCCCGCCCGACGCCGCCTCAAGCGCCGTGCGCCGCTCCTCGATCTGCTCCGGACCGAGCGCGTCGACCTTGTTGAGCACCGTCACCCGCGGCTTTTCGGCGAGGCCGCCGCCATAGGCGTCGAGCTCCGTGATGATCGTCTCGTAATCCTCGACGACATCCTCCGACGTGCCGTCCACCAGATGCAGCAGCACCGCGCAGCGTTCCACATGGCCCAGGAACGTATCGCCAAGCCCCCTGCCCTCGTGGGCGCCCTCGATCAGGCCGGGAATATCGGCCACCACGAACTCCGCCCCGTCGACACCCACGACGCCGAGGTTCGGAACCAGCGTGGTAAAGGGATAATCCGCGATCTTCGGCCGCGCGTTCGAGGTCGCCGCGAGGAAGGTCGACTTGCCCGCGTTGGGCAGGCCCAGAAGGCCCACATCCGCGATCAGCTTCAGCCGCAGCCAGATCGTCCGCTCGACCCCCGGCTGTCCGGCATTGGCCCGCCGCGGCGCCTGGTTGGTCGAGGTCTTGAAATGCAGGTTGCCGAAACCCCCGTTGCCGCCCCTGGCCAGCAGCACGCGATCTCCCACCTCGGCCAGATCGGCGATCACCGTCTCCTGATCCTCCTCGAGGATCTCGGTGCCCGCCGGCACGCGCAGCACGATATCCGCGCCGTCCTTGCCGGTGCGCTGCCGCCCCATGCCGGGCTGGCCGTTCTTGGCGAAGAAATGCTGCTGGTAGCGGAAATCGATCAGCGTGTTCAGCCCGTCCACCGCCTCGGCCCAGACATCGCCGCCGCCGCCGCCATCGCCGCCGTCGGGGCCGCCATACTCGATGAACTTCTCCCGCCGGAAGCTGACCGCACCGCCGCCGCCGCTGCCGGAGCGCAGGTAGACCTTCGCAAGATCGAGAAACTTCATTGCATCACCCGGCGGACCCGGCCCCCGAATTCGGAACCGGTCGCCCCTTCATCCTGGCAAAAAACTCCGGGGAGTGTGAGGGGCTGGCCCCTCACCGCCGGACGTGCACCCCTTAGCGCAAACGCTTGAGGTAAGTCCACGTTGGAACCTTGGCACCGCGCGCGACCGAGAACGCCTCCGCGTCGCCCAGGTATTCGAACCCTGCATTGGTCAGCACCCGCGCCGAGCCCGGATTGTCCTGAAAGACGCTGCCGAAGATCGTGGTGTTGTCGAGCGGGTTGGCCGCCACCAGCGCGCCGACCGCCTCCGAGGCGAAGCCGGTGTTCCACATCGCGGGCGCCACCCAGTAGCCGATCTCGGACTGGCCGCGATCCATGCGCTTGAGCGTGATGATCCCCATCAGTTCCGCACCGCCGAAATCATGGGCGTCCATCGCCCAGACGGCCTCGTCACCATCGTTGCGCATGGCCTGGGCGACGTAGCCCTCGGCCGCGCCCGGCGGATAGGGATGCGGGATCGTCGTCGTCATCTCCGAGACGCGCCGGTCCGCGGCATAAAGCGCGACGAGCCCCGCATCCGAGGCCCTGAGCGGGCGCAGGATCATGCGAGGGGCTTCGATCACCGGCTGTGCGACGATGGTTTCCTGTTTCATGGGTTCGGTCCTCCTCCGACCTGATCCCTTGGTTCTTTTGTCTGCTTCGGCCTCCGGACCCGAGATGGGCCCGGGCGACCCCTGACACAAGAGCATGGCGAAAATGCGAAAGGGCCGGCTCGATCGCCGGCCCCTTTATGGAAAATCCAATTCGGATACGGCGTTACTCGGCGGCCTCCGCGGCCGGGACTACGGAAATGAAGGTGCGGCCCTTGAAGCCCTTGGCAAAGGTCACGCGGCCCTCGGAGGTGGCGAAGATCGTGTGATCCTTGCCGATGCCGACGCCCTCGCCCGGCCACCACTTGGTGCCGCGCTGGCGCACGATGATGTTGCCCGGGATCACGCTCTGACCGCCGAATTTCTTGACGCCAAGCCTCCGGCCCGCGCTGTCGCGGCCGTTGCGGGAGCTACCACCTGCTTTTTTATGTGCCATGTCGTCTCTCCTTCCTCAGCCTTCGGCCAGTGTCTTGGCCTGTTCGACCCAGCCTTCACGCTCGATCCGGCCCTTGAAGCTCAGTTTCTCGTCGAACTCGGCGATATCCGCCTCGGTCCATGCCGCGATCTGGGCGAAGCTCGTGACACCGGCGGCCAGGAGCTTCTTCTCCAGCGCCGGACCCACGCCCGAAAGCCGCTTGAGATCGTCCGCTGCCGCTGCCTCGGCCGCCGGTGCGGCCTCCGCCTTGGGCTCCGCCTTCTTGGGCGCGGCTTTCTTCGGCGCCTCGGTCGCGACGGCCGCCGGCGCGGACCCCGCGCCCATGGCTGCCTTCACGCCCGACGTATCGCCGCCCGAGGGCAGGATCTCGGTGATCTGCACCAGCGTCAGCTGCTGGCGGTGGCCCTTCTTGCGCTGCGAGCCGTGCTTGCGGCGGCGCTTGACGAAGTGGATGAGCTTTTCGCCCTTCACCTGGTCGACGACCAGCGCCTGAACGGCCGCGCCGTTCACCAGCGGGCTGCCGACCACCGGCGCGTCGCCGCCGAGCATGAGAATATCGTTGAACTGGACGGTTTCGCCCGCATCGGCTGCCAGCTTTTCAACGCGCAGACGGTCGCCCGCCTGAACCTTGTATTGCTTGCCGCCGGTCTTCATCACCGCGAACATGCGCGTTTCCTTTTCGTTTCCCGCGCCCTGTGGCCCCGATCGTGCCCTGTTCGCAGGGCCATGACCGGCGTTCGTGAGGTCTCCCCCCGCCTCGGACAGCGCGCCCCTTGGGGGCGTCATGTCTGATATCCGCAACGGTGGCGAAAGCGCCCCGACGCGGAAGCCGCCGTTTGCCTCAGCAGCGCGCCCATGTCAAGGCCGCCCATGTCAAGGCCGGGCAGGGTCAATGCCGCGCAGGGTCAGGCCCGCGCCGCCCCCCCGCCTACGCGTCCTCGCCCGCGATGAACCCCGCCGCCGCCTCGCCGAGCTCATAGCTCAGCTGCGTGAACACCTCGTCGAAGGCCGCGAAGAGCGCGGCGTTCAGCGCCTCGCCCGCCTCGGTGGTCGAAAGCCCCGTGTAGGCCTCGATATCCGCGTCGCTCAGCCCGTCGAAGGCCGAGAGCTGGAAGGAATAGAGCCACTCGATCGTGTCGCGGCGCACGTCGGGTTCCTGTCCCCAGACCTCGGTCAGCATCAGCTCCTCGGGGACCTCCACCTCGAAGGCGCCGCCATCGGACAGGCCGCGATAGAAGGCGAAGTTCGAATTCAGCGCCCCCGACACGTTGCGCTCCACCAGATCGTTGGTCTCGATGAACTCGGTCAGCAGGTCGACCCGAGAGTCTTCCTCGGCGACGGCCTCGCGGAACGCCTCGTTGGCAAGCTCCTCGACCCCGGGCTCGAGGAAGGCGCGCCGCCCGGCAACCTCGGCCGCGGCGATGCGCGCGCCGGGCTGGGCGGTGAAGAACTCCGTCACCTGCGCCGCGTGCGCCTCGGCCATCAGGTCCACCGGAAAGGCATCCTCGAAGAGCTCGGTCAGCCGGTCCGCCCCGTTGATGCGGTTGGCCTCCGCCGCCCAGGCCGCGCCACCCGCGCCGGGAAAGAGATCGCCCTCGAGTGTCAGCGCGGCCTCGATACCCTCGGTCGCCATGATGCCGAGGATCTCGTAAAGGCGCAGCGCCTCGAGCATCTCGACCACGTGGGGCGCGCGTTCGGCCAGCGGCGCGCCCTGCGCCCGCGCGCGGTCGGGCGCCATGGCAAGCGCCCCGCCCAGAAGCAGCGCCGCGACGGGGAGGGCGGCAAAGAGTTTACGGAACATGGAGACCTCCAGACGGTGTGACCGAGACGTTGCGCCAAACATGGGGCGTCGCGGCGGGCATTTCCACAATCATCCGCCCGATCGGCGGAGCCATGCCGCGATCGTGAAGCCGGAGCGGTGGAACCGCACGGGCAACGGCAATCGACCCTTGGGGGTTCCGCGCCCCCTTGCGCCTGCTGAGGCCATTCGCTACATCGCGCCCTCACATGGCCACCATGCCTGCGGAGAGGTGCCGGAGTGGTCGAACGGGGCGGTCTCGAAAACCGTTGTGGGCGCAAGTCCACCCAGGGTTCGAATCCCTGTCTCTCCGCCATTCACACCGAATAATCACTTAAAGACTTTTTTAGTCGGCTGGGGCCAACGGTACTCCCGTCCAGTTGCCATCTGGATTGCGCATAGTTGCAATGACTTGATCCGTTTCAGAAGGGTAAGCGTCCGGTCAGGCCGCGTGGTTTGACCAATTCCACGGCAGAAGATCATCCACGCGGGTGATCTTGTAGTCTGGGATGCAGGCCAGCGTATCTGCGAGCCATCCCTGCGGGTCCAC
>Ga0008836_100204_pt1 | contig 54776 bp, 50 predicted proteins | sample HotLakConsUCCR28_FD_62214 | JGI IMG/M metagenome (GOLD analysis project Ga0008836, IMG submission 62214) | Hypersaline microbial mat communities from Hot Lake, Washington, USA - Hot Lake Consortium UCC-R28 (Hybrid Assembly) ... | reverse complement strand
GACCGCAAACGGAAGTAATCTGCCATAAAAACTCCCACATTTACCTGTACGAAGGCGGTGGCATCATGTCCAACAGCCATGCTTCTGTGAAGCTGCTGGAAGGGGACCTGGGAAAACTCGATGCAGAAGCCATCCGGCAGGCGATCAACCCGGACGATGACCATGCCCCGGAAACAGCACTGGTTTCTTTGGAAAATACCATGAATAAGGGAGGGGGAAGCATCTACCAGCTGGAGGAAGTGCGACCCATCCGGCAGCTATGCAAGGAGACCGGTTTGAAATTGCACCTGGATGGGGCAAGGATATTCAATGCCCTGATTCATTCCGGAGAGCGGGCACACGATTGGGGCAGGATGTTTGATACCATTTCCATCTGCCTGAGCAAAGGCCTGGGATGTCCCGTAGGTTCGGTATTGCTGGGAAGCCAGGCCGGGATCAGGCAAGCCCGGAAAATCAGAAAAGCATTGGGCGGAGGCATGCGGCAGGCAGGAATGCTGGCAGCCGCAGGGATCTATGCGCTGGATCACCATGTGAGCCGCCTGGAGGAAGACCATGAGCGGGCCCGTGCCATCGCAGCTATCATGGGCAAAATACCCCATGTCAAAGCAACCCTGCCCGTAAGTACCAATATTGTGATTGCCCGGTTGGATAAGATCAGTCCGGAATCCTTTTTGGAGAAATTGGCCGAAAAGCAAATCAAGGCAGTGAAGTTTGGACCGGATCAAATCCGTATGGTGACCCACCTTGATATAGAAGACCGGCATTTGGAAGCCCTGGAAGCCCGGCTGGCCAATTGGAAAATGACACTGTAAATACCTTCGGAAAAAGAAAATACTGTAGCCATGATGGATCAAACCCCGCTGGCAGAGAGGATGCGGCCGGTTAGGCTGGAAGAGCTGATCGGCCAGGAACACCTTTCTGGACCCCAAACCTTTCTCTACAAAGCCATTCGCTCGGGATCTGTGCCCTCCCTGATTTTATGGGGACCTCCGGGGGTAGGCAAGACCACCATTGCCAATATCATCGCCAATGAAGTGAAAGCTCCCTTTTACACCCTCAGTGCCATCAGTTCCGGGGTAAAAGATATCCGGGAGGTGATCCAAAAGGCCCGGTTTCAGCAGGGAGTGGTACTTTTTATCGATGAGATCCACCGCTTCAACAAATCCCAGCAAGATGCGTTGCTGGGGGCGGTAGAAAAAGGCACCATTCGTTTGATAGGGGCCACTACGGAAAACCCCTCCTTTGAGGTCAACGCTGCCCTGCTTTCCCGTTGTCAGATTTTTACTTTAAATCCCCTGGGCAGGAAGGAATTGGAGGCCATGATGCTGCAAGCCCTGGAAAAAGATGAGGTCCTCAAAAGCAAAAAGGTGACTTTAAAAGAAACCGATGCCTTGCTGAGGATCTCCGGAGGGGATGGCAGGAAGCTCTTGAATCTCCTGGAAATTGTCATCGACAGCTACAAGGGAGAAGAAATTCTCATTGAAAATGAGCGGGTCATGCAGGTGGCCCAGCAAAAGGTGGCCCTGTATGACAAGTCTGGAGAGCAACATTATGATATCATTTCTGCCTTTATCAAGTCCATCCGGGGCTCTGATCCCAATGCCGCAGTTTACTGGCTGGCCAGAATGATTGAAGGTGGGGAGGATGTCAAATTTATTGCCCGCAGACTGCTGATACTTGCCTCTGAAGACATTGGTAATGCCAATCCCAATGCCCTGCTGCTGGCTAACAATTGTTTTCAGGCCGTGAATATCATTGGGTATCCTGAGGCCAGGATCATTTTATCGCAGTGTGTGACCTATCTGGCCGCTTCCCCCAAGAGCAATGCCAGCTATACAGCCATCAACCAGGCCCAGGCCCTGGTAAGGCAGGAGGGTGATTTGCCGGTACCCTTGCACCTGCGCAATGCGCCTACCAAATTGATGAAAGACCTGAATTATGGCAAAGCCTATCAGTATGCCCATGATTTCGAAAATAATTTTGTCTGGCAGGAATACCTGCCAGACAAAATCAAACATACCAAACTCTATGATCCTGGGAACAATGCCCGTGAAAATGACCTGAGAAAGCAGTTGCAGAAGTTGTGGGGAAAGAAGTACGGCTATTAATCCTCCTTGCTAAACGTATAGCGCAAGCCAATCAAAGCCCGGAAAGTGAAATCAAAGGCATACATCGGGGTGCCCTCCAGTACCACTGCAAATTGCCGGTGGGCAGCGATGGGTTTGATACTCAGCCCTACAGGTAACCCAAACCTGCCATCATCAAATTCTGTATACCCCACCATCAATCCGGCATGAGCATTGTACCAATCGGTTCGTTTCAGGTTATAATGCCCCAATGCTTCCAGACCCATGTAAGGATAGAACACGTCACCGGCCATGATACGGGCTTCTCCAAAAAATTGTTTTTCCGGATTGGTGCCCAGCCCAATGTGGTTCATGATCCCTCCCTGATATAAGCCTGCATGCACCTGGGCCTGCAGGCCAGCTGTTCCCGTAAAAAAAAGTATCAAGAGCAGACCCAATAATAAAGTGTAATTTTTCATAAGCGTTTTTTTTGACAAAATTAAAGAAATCTTTCGTTATTCACAGGTTTGTGTGAAAAGTCACCGGGGCTTATCTGAAAAAAAAGTAGTTTTGTAAAAAATTAGCGGACTATGAACTGGAAAAAGGAAATAAAAAGTTGGGGCATCATGCTGGGTATTTTTGCTGTTTTGTATTTTACCGGACTGATCACACCTATAGTTGGGGGGCTGCAATCTGTCATGCTCTCCACCGGTTTGATCCAGCCCAAGGTGCTTTTGGACAACAAGGAAAAGGAGGCCTTTGATTATACCGGGCAATTTCTGGATGAATATGGTGACCGTGTAGGCTTGTCCCAATACAGGGGAAAAACCCTGTTTATTAACCTTTGGGCTACCTGGTGTCCTCCTTGCAGGGCAGAAATGCCCCATATTTCAGATTTGTATGACAAGATAAAAGATGAAGGCAAGGTGGAATTTCTCATGATTGCCCTGGATGATGATTTCAGCAAAAGCATCAAGTTTGTGGAGGACAAGGAGTTTTCTTTTCCTGTGATCCATGCCGCCTACGGGCTGAATCCTTCCCTTCAAAGCCAGGCCATCCCTACCACGCTGGTAGTGAGTCCGGAAGGAGAAATTGTTTTTTACCAGGAAGGCATGAGCAATTTCAATAACCAGGAGTTTCAGGATTTTCTTTTGGGCCTCTAGTCAATCCCGGTTTTCCTCCGAAAAGTATCGCCCGTCCCTACGTGACTTAAGGTAGATTGGCTTGGCAGAAATCCGTAGTTTAAAACCTACGGTTACCATATGGCTCGTGCCTACGGCACTGGTTTTCGTGTAAAACTACGGGTCTTTTATTATTACTGCCTTTCAGAAATACTAGAAAGGTATTTCCAAGGAAAGTTCAGCACCCCCTAAAGCTCCGTAGGAGCGGCCGATATAGTAACCATGGGTTTCAGCCCATGGGTCCGGGGACACCCCATCGTCTCCAAAGTGCCGTAGGCACGGCCGATATACTACCCCGGCAAGGTCTTAATCACCAAGAAAATCCGCCAAAAAACCCACCTTCGCGTATAGGTTAGCCCCCAGCTCTCTATCAGATAAGTAGGTCAAAACAAATACTCTCTGGGAGCAGCCAATTTATTCAGGTGAATTAAAGATATACTTCTCCTCAAAATCCACCTCATACTTTTCGAGCATTTGTTTATATTCTTCAAGGAAAGGAATTTTCTTATGGTGATTTTCTTGATCCTTAATGTATTTGAATACATTATCCACCTGGGAATGACTGTAAGAAAAAGCACCAAAGCCATCCTGCCATTCAAATCTATTTTTGAGGTACCTGGATTCATTTACCCACTTGGATGATTTTGATTTCACTGATTGCATTACATCCGAGAGCGCATATCTTGGTTTAAAGCCAAAAAGGCAATGCACATGATCCGATACACCATTTACGATATAGGTTTTGCAATCAGCTTCATTTATCAGGTTTCCAATCACAGCAAATAGCTTTTCTTTCCATTCATTTTGGATAAGGGCTTTTCTGTATTTCACTGCAAAGACGGTTTGAACAATTAATTTTGAATATGTATTGGCCATGGTAAAAAAGGCTTATTGAATTTTTATAGGATTCAATAAAGATAAAAAATTTTAATTGTTTTTAGCAGACTGGTATTCAACGTCTTAATATCAATTGTGTAATTATAACGATATCAGTCGTCTTTACGGGACTTTTGAAGAAGGTTTGAGTTGCTGGTCTCCGTAGTTTAAAACCTACGATTACTATATGGCTCGTTGCTACGGCACTGGTTTTCGTGTAAAACAACCTGTCTTTTATTTTTACTGCCTTTCAGAAATGCTAGAAAGGTATTTCCAAGGAATGTTCAACACCCCCTAAAACTCCTTTAGGAGCGGCCGATATAGTAACCATGGGATTCAGCCCATGGGTCCGGGGACAAGCATCTACGCCAAAGTGCCGTAGGCACGGCCGATCTTTTTTCAGGAAATCCGGTACTACAATTCCAGGTTGTAATTTCGACCCTACACAAAGCTCCGTAGGAGCGGCCGATATAGTAACCATGGGATTCAGCCCATGGATCCGGGGACAACCCATCGTATCCAAAGTGCCGTAGGCACGGCCGATATACTACCCCGGCAAGGCAGCGAAATCCAGCCAGGCCCGTTAAAGAATCACCCTTCCGGAATTTTTCGGGAAAGAAGGCCTTAAGTCAGCATTCCAAACCGAACTTCGTAAAGTACATTATCCGCAAAGCTCCGTTAGGAGCGGCCGATTTAGTAACCATGGGATTCAGCCCATGGGTCCGGGGACACCCCATCGTCTCCAAAGTGCCGTAGGCACGGCCGATCTTTTTTCAGGAAATCCGGTACTACAATTCCAGGTTGTAATTTCGAGCCTACACAAAGCTCCGTAGGAGTGGCCGATATAGTAACCATGGGTTTCAGCCCATGGGTCCGGGGACACCCCATCGTATCCAAAGTGCCGTAGGCACGGCCGATGTGGTAGCCCGGAAAGTCAAAGATCTTTGGTTATCCCGTTTAGACCACTCTTTCTGTATGTTTTCAGGCAATCAGGCTTTAGGTTAGCCCCCCAACTCCAGCTTCGAAAAGTATATCATGATTTTCGTTCCAGTGGTCTATACAATACATATATTGGATTACGGCTATCTATCGCATTCAGTGTTTCTTGTTTACGCCCGGTCTTTTTCCGAAATACATCATCCGTCCCTACGGACTTAAGGTAGATTGGCCTGGCAGAAACCCGTAGTTTAAAACCTACGGTTACCATATGGCTCGTGCCTACGGCACCGGGGGTGTAGTGGCTTTTGTGCACAGATAAGCAGTACGGATTGCAAATCCTGTTTATCTGTCGTGCGACATTACAAATGTCGAACATCACGTGCTCCTCGGGATTTGTAATCCCGTGGTGCAGACCTGGGGATTTGTAATGCCCGGAAATGGTCGAAGAAAACCCTTCCCACCCCTGGTCTGGACAGACCTCCTCTCCGAGGTATCTGGATAGTGGTTTTTCAGGGCTTTTTGTATACCCATTGTGTTTATAGCTTCAAAGGCAAACGCTAATGCATCCAAGCAAAAAAATCTGTGCTAATCTGGGGCCATCTGTGGTGAATGATTTTTTACTGGCCGTTAAAAGCCGGCAAAAGCTCCAGAGTGGCATATTTCAAAAATCCAAAAAAAAGCAAGCCTCTCGACCTGCCTTTAAACTAAACCAACACTTTGCACAAGACTTTCTCCACAAATTTTTTCGTTTTTAATCCGTCACGGTAATGACACCTTCCATGGCCCCATGCACCGTACAGCGATACGCTGCGATTACTTCGGCCAGTTCCTCGGTTAAGGTGAAGCTGATATTGGCTCCATCTACTTCAAAGTCAACAGCCTCATCTTCCTCAAAAGATCCTGCTTCACTTCCCTCAGCCAATAAAATGTTTCCATCTGCATCCCGAAAATCCAGTGGATGGCTTGCTCCACCGTTATTGATAAAAGTGTACCGTTGTCCTCGCTGTAAGTTAATAGCGGTATTATTTTCATCCAGGGTGCCGGTTGCAGCATCTCCTTCGATGGAACTGATGATATAGGCCGAAGCCCCAACATTGTCCAATGTTATGGTAGCACCGACAGCTTCCTCATCCGCCGCCGGCAGGATTACCTGATCTATGGCGTGTATGACCCCATTTTCAGCATGAATGTTCAAGGAGGAAGCAATCAATCCGGATCCATTGATGGTCAGGTTTTCCAGGTCAACATTTAGTGTTTCACCTTCCAGTAAAGTGGGAAGTGCATCTCCATCTCTCAGATCCTGAGAAAAGGCTCTAGCAGGAACCACATGGTAGCTTAGCACTTCAGCCAGGGTTTCTACCGGAATGTCATCCACTCCATCTACCCCTAAAGTTTCATACAAAGCTTGAAAAGCTTCATCTGTAGGGGCAAAAACTGTCAGGTTGTCCTCAGTTCCTCCGGTAAAAGGCTCTACCAGAGAGGCCCTGTCCAGTGCAGCCAGCAATTGGGTAAATTCCGCCATCTCCGCATTGGCAGACTGGCTCACAATTTCCGCTATACTACCGGCAGGAGCGGTGATGACATTGTCCAATACGTGGATGATCCCATTAGACGCTTCGATATCGGTATCGATGATCTGGGCATTACCGTTGATCCAGATAGAATTGTCAGGAGCAATGCTGATATAAAAGGGGCCATTCCCCAATGTACTGACCTCCCCGGCTTCCACCGCAGTGGAGGGTACGGATCCGGAAACCACATGATACTGGAGAATTTCTGCCAGATTTTCGCTACCCAGCAGCTGTTCCGCTGTAAGGTCATTGCCGTCCAAAAACTGGTTGAAGGCCGTATTGGTAGGGGCAAAAACAGTAAAAGGCCCCATTCCGGCCAGGGTTTCAGTCAAATCCGCCTGCCCAAGTGCTCCTGCCAGGGTGGAAAAATCATCATCTTCAGCTACGATATCCACAATGGTTGGATCTGGATCCATTTCATCAGGTACCATATCCGGATCATCTCCCCACAGGAGAAGGTAAAAAGAAGGGCAGCGAGGAGAAAAGCACTGCCCGTTGTTTTTTGAAATTTTCGAATGATGTAGTTCATGGAATAAATAATATTTGATCTGATAAAAGAACCAATCCATGCCGGAATAGTTATAGGAATTTAATCATAAGTAATATTTTAGGTATGAAGGCCCAAAAAAGTATCATTGCTGTATTTATCTGGGAAGAAAATACAAAAAAATTTACCTTATCGGCAATCAGGATTACAAATCCTGCATTATCTGTCGTGCGACATTGCAAATGTCGCACAGCACCGCTCCTTGGGATTTGTAATCCCGAGGACAGATCAGGGGATTTGTAATCCCCAATACGTCGCCTAAAATCAGGATCGTAACCATCAAACATCCCCTGCCCCTTAGGATTTATACCCCCCGGACGGGCACGTAATGCAGGATTACAAATCCTGATTATCTGTCGTGCGACATTACAAATGTCGCACAGCACGGCTCTGCGAAATATGTAATTCCGTGGTACAGAAAAATAAATTACATTTAGGATTAACTGCTCAAACTGTAAAGAATTTTTAGGACGAGACACCTACAATTAACCGATTAACCAAATAAACGATTAAACATTCTAACCCTTAACAACCAGGGTTCTACTTCCAACAAGCCCTAATGCCAAACATGAACTTTGATTCCTTCAGCCCCTTCCGGGCCATATTAACCCTTAACAGCCTTCATGCCTACCCCAGGAAAAAAACTGTATCCAATCATTTTGGTCTCATCGACCAGGCTTTATGGCCTTACCTGCCCCTGTCCCCGGATCAGCCACTTGTAGGAACACATTTCTTCCAGGGCCATGGGGCCGCGGGCATGCAGTTTCTGGGTGCTGATACCAATTTCAGCTCCCAGACCAAACTGTGCCCCATCCGTAAATGCCGTAGAAGCATTGGCGTAAACGGCTGCTGCATCTACTGCCTGGAGGAACTTATCTATGGTTTTTTCATCCGTAGCCAGGATGGCTTCACTGTGTTTGCTGCTGTATCGGGCAATATGCTCCAGGGCTTCTTCCAACCCGCTTACGGTCTTGATCGCCAGGCTAAGGGAGAGGAATTCTGTGCCAAAATGCGCCTCTTCGGCCGGAAAAAGCAAGGCCTCCAGGTATTTTCCTGACAACGCATCATAGGCGGCTTTATCGGCATAGATTTTCACCTCCTTTTTTGCCAGCGGCCCGCTGATGGCCTCCAGGTCAGGCAGGCGGCTTTGGTGGATCAGCAGGCAATCCAGGGCATTGCACACACTGACTCTCCTGGTTTTGGCATTGAAAATGATCTGACTGCCTTTTTCCAGGTCTGCCGACTGGTCAAAGTAAGTATGGACGATACCCGCACCGGTTTCAATCACAGGCACTTTGGCATTGTCTCTGACATAATCTATCAATCCCTGACTGCCCCGGGGGATGATGACATCTACAAAACCCACTGCTTCCAGCAGAGCTCTGGTCGCTTCTCTTCCGGCAGGAAGCAGGTGGACGATACTTGGATCAACTTTATTTTTTTTCAAAACCTTGTGGATGACTTCCACGATAAGGGCATTGGAAGCATAGGCATCCGAACCGCCTTTCAGGATCAGGGCGTTTCCGGTTTTGAGGCAAAGACTGAATACATCAAAAGTCACATTGGGGCGGGATTCGTAAATGATCCCGATAACCCCAATGGGCACCCTGATTTTTTTTAGTTCCAATCCGTTGGGAAGGCGTTTTTCTGCCAGCACTGTTCCCAGTGGAGAATCCAGTTTGGCTACATTGATGAGGTCTTCTGCAATATTTTCTATGCGCTCTTCGGTGAGCTTCAGCCGGTCATATTTGGGATCAGCCGGGTCCATCCTGTCCAGGTCTTCCTGATTGGCATCCAGGATTTCCGGGGTATATTTGATGGCCGCCATGGCCAGGTCATCCAGTATTTTGTTGATTTTCTCCTCAGGCAGCAAGGATAGTTTTCTACTGGCAGCCTGCACTTGTTGAAAGATGTGTTCCAGGTTTTTCATAAGAAGCATTTGGTCTCCGGCCAATTTTCAATTCAATTCTGATATGTAAAGGTAATCATAATGCACCAATGGTCTTTGTCCTCCCAGGCCAATTTTGTCTCTGGCCGTAGCAGCACCATATTCGGCTTTACCCAGTCCAATTCTTTTCCCAGAAGTATCCATGATGCGGACAATATCTCCTTTGAGGAAATCGCCTTTAATGGCATGAATGCCTACAGGCAGCAGGCTGGTGATTTTATCAGAAAGCAAGGCCTGTTTTGCCCCTTCATTGATGATGATTTCTCCCTTGGAATAATTGTCACTGTGGGCGATCCATTTTTTATGGTTGTGTTTGGATTTTCCAGGTTCAAAATAGGTGCATTGCAATTCTTTGTTGTAATAGTCGATCAGCACATGGTCTTTTTTCCCATTGGCGATCAGTACTTCAATGCCCAGGTCAGCTGATTTTTTGGCCATGGTCATCTTGGTCAGCATTCCCCCTCTGCCGAAGGAGGACTTATGGGTAGAGATGTATTGGCTAAGGTCAGGCATTTTTTGTCCCACATGAGGAATCAGCTCTGAAGCCGGGTCGGAAGGATGCCCCTTGAAAATACCATCCACATTGGTAAGTAATATCAGGCTGTCTGCATCTACCATGGCGGCCACCAATCCTGCCAGCTCATCGTTATCGGTAAACATCAGCTCGGTGACCGCTACCGCATCGTTTTCATTGATTACCGGCACAATATGGTTTTTGAGCAGGCCCTCCAGGCAGTTTTTCATGTTCAGGTAGTGGGTGCGGTCCCTGAAATCCTCCCTGGTTACCATCAGTTGGGCTATGGGATGCCCCTTATCCGAAAACAATTCCTTATAGGCCCTGATCAGGTCAATCTGCCCAATGGCTGCCCATACCTGCTTTCTGGAAACGGCGTCGGTTTTGGAGGATAGCGGCTGGGATTTTCTACCGAAAGCTACCGCCCCGGAGGTCACCAATACCACCTTCAAGCCCTTTTCCAGCAAAAACACCATCTGCTCCACCAGGCTGCGCATCCGCTGAATGTCGGGGCTACCATCGGCCATGGTCAGGACATTGGAACCGATTTTGATGACCAGGGTACGTGGGGGAAAGGGCATAAGTGTTGAATTAAGGCGTTTTTCTGCAAAAATAACAAGCTTTGGGCAAATAGACTATTATATAAAGCCCATTTATCAGAGGGGCCGAGGGTATTTTCAGATTTAATCATTACTTTGTGCCGCATACGATCATTAAAATTGCAAGCCTAAAAAAATTACACCTTGGGAGATTTAATCATTGATTTCAGTAATTGGATATGGGGCACGCCCTTGTTGGTCCTTTTGATGGGCGGAGGTTTTTTCATGTTGCTGTATTCCCGCTTTATCCCTTTCAGAGGCTTAAAGCATGCCATGAAGGTAGTAGGAGGTAGGTACGATGACCCCAATGCGTCAGGTGACATCAGCTCTCTACAGGCTTTGTCTTCTGCCATAGCGGCTACAGTAGGGCTGGGGAATATCAGTGGGGTGGCCCTGGCCATAGGTACCGGTGGACCGGGAGCAATTTTCTGGATGTGGGTATCTGCTTTCGTAGGTATGGCAACAAAGTTTTTCACCTGTACCCTGGCCATCATGTACCGCGGTAAAGATTCATCCGGCCATGTGCAAGGTGGTCCCATGTACGTAATAGAAGAAGGGATGGGTAAAAATTGGCGCTTCCTCTCTGTCATTTTCTGCGTGGCAGGGATCATGGGGCTGCTGGCCATCTTTCAGGCCAACCAGCTCACAGAAGTATTGCGGGTGGTGATGCTGAGGCCTTTTGGGCTGGATTGGGGACAAACGTCCAAGTGGATCATTGGCATTACGGTGATGTTGCTGGTAGCCCTGGTAATCCTCGGAGGTATCAAACGCATTGCCAAAGTGGCTTCTTTCCTGGTTCCTTTTATGGTTATCATGTATTTTATCTCTGTTTTTATCATCCTTTTCAAAAACCTGGGAATGGTACCGGAGATGTTTCTGGTTATCATAGAAGATGCTTTTACCGGTAAAGCAGTGCTGGGCGGGGCAGTAGCGCAGGTGATCATCATCGGTGCCAGAAGGGCCGCATTCTCCAATGAGGCAGGGATCGGTACCGCACCCATGGTACATGGGGCTTCCAAGACCAGCGAACCGGTAAGGGAGGGATTGATTGCCATGCTGGGTCCTTTTATCGATACCATCGTGGTTTGTACCCTCACAGCCCTGGTGATCATGGTCACTGGGGTATGGAAATCCGGAGAGAGGGATGGGGTACTTTTGACCTTGTCTGCCTTTGAACAGGGTTTGCCGGGAATTGGCAAATACCTGCTGATGGCTGCCGTGCTGATCTTTGCCCTCTCCACCATGTTTACCTATTCCTACTATGGACACAAGTGCTTCAACTATTTGTTTGGAGCAGACAAGGCCAATTATTACAATTATTTTTACCTGATTACCATTGTGGCCGGAGCGGTAACCTCCCTGAGCGTGGTCATGAGTTTTGTGGATGGCATGTATGCAGTCATGGCCTTTCCAACCATGATTTCGGCCATTTACCTGTCTCCAAAGGTGGTGGCAGCTACCAAAGACTATTTTGAAAGGATGAAAATCATGGATAAAAAATGAAATGGCTGGTAGCACCCAACGCCTTTAAGGGAACACTGTTGGCAGAAGAGGCTGCTGCCATCATCGAAAGGGAGATTTTGAAAATGAACCCTGAGGATCAGGTGGATGCCTGTCCCATTGCTGATGGGGGAGATGGTACCTGCTTTTTGCTGACGGAACAATTGGGCTTGGAAAAAATCCCTGCCATGGTCTGTGGTCCTTTGGGAAGGCCTATAGAAGGGTTTTTTGGTTATGACCGGGATACCCAAACAGCCTACCTGGATGTGTCTACCGTTTCGGGGATCAAATGGCTGTCTGAAAATGAAAAAGACCCCTGGATAGCCAGTACCTATGGCACGGGAGAGCTCATCCAAAAGGCCGTCACCAAAGGAGCAAAAAACATCATTCTGGGATTGGGGGGAAGTGCCAGCATCGATATGGGTACAGGTATTCTTCATGCCCTGGGAGTTCAATTTCTGGATAAAAAAGGCCGGGAATTGACCCGGTTCAGTCCCGGATTTCTGGAAAAAATCGGACACATTCAATTGAATGGAAAGCTTCCTGAACTGTCATTCACCTGTTTGTGTGATGTAAGCAATACTTTTTTCGGCCCTGCGGGCGCCATCCCGGTATTTGGTCCCCAAAAGGGCTTGCTGCCCGGTGACCACCAGAGATTTTTGGAAGCCGGTCAGCATCTGTTTACTTTATTGCAAAGGAAATGTAAGTGGAAGCTGGATGACCAACCCTGTTTCGGAGCGGCTGGAGGAATAGCCTTGGGTTTAAGTGCCTTTTTTCCTACCGAAATGGAGCAGGGGGCCAGGTATTTTTTTGAAAAGACCCGCCTGGAAGAGCGGATGTCAATAGCCGATAGGATCATTACCGGGGAAGGGAAGTTTGATACCCAATCTGCCCATGGCAAAGGAAGTTTTGAATTGTTGCAACTGGCTAAAAAAATGGGAAAACCGGTTTGGCTGATCTCATCGGGCAAGGAAGGAGAGCAGGTAGGTTTTGAGAAGGTCTTGCAATTACCGGACCTGGATTTCCATTCTCCGAACCTGGTTGATCGGGCTAAAGAAAACCTAAAGGCCACTATTTTGAAAGGACTAACAGGATCTTAGGGTAGGTGCTGTTTGACATTTGGCATATAACAGGATTTGCCATCCTGCTTATGTACGCAATAGGGGATTACAAATCCCGCGGACTGTCGTAAGGATTACAAATCCTGAGGAGCGGATGCTAGAGGGTATTGATTTTCCTCAGAAGATCCTGTTTAAATGGCTTACTGATGGGCAAGGTTTTCTTATTGATTTCAAGAAAGCTGTCCCCCACGGCTTCAATTTTAGGGATATTGACCAGAAAAGACCGATGGATCCGGATAAACCGATGGGTAGGAAGTTTGTTGGCCAATACTTTCAGGGGACAGACTACCAGAACCGTATGCTCTTTGGTATAGATTTTTGCATAGTTTCTTTCCGCCTCCATGTATAAGATATCATCGTAGAAAATTTTCACGAGTTTATTTTGGTTCCTTATAAAGATACTGTCTTCATTGAAAGTGGGGGGCTGTACCTGCTCCTTTTTCAATTGAATCTGGTCGATGAGCAGTGCCAGCGTCCTTTCCAGTTCCTGGAAGCGAAAAGGCTTTGAAATAAAAGCAAAGGGATGGGTTTTTTTGGCCTGATCAAAGTAATCCTCTGCATCGTTGCCGGTAAGAAAGATAGTTTTCACCTCATGGTTTTCCTGTATCCTTTCTACCGTTTCAATACCATTCATTTCTCCTCTCAGACCGATATCTACCAGTAAAATTTCTGGTAGAAATTTCTGAAAATGAAGAATGGCTTCTGCGCCATTATTTTTTATCCCGGTTACTTCATAACCCGACTTTTGGAGTCTCTGGGCCAAATCGCTGGCCAGGACCATATCGTCTTCAATGATCATTAATTTTGTCATGGGAAAACCGGTTGGTTGACGTTCTGGAAGTTTAGCAGGAAGTAGGTGCCTTCATGGTTTAATTTTCGTATTTGCCCATTAAGTTGAGCTGTAAGCAATTGTATCAACTGCGCACCAAATCCTGTAGGGATATCAGGATTCTTTTCTTCGAATCCTATGCCATTGTCCATGTAATGCAGGGTCAACGTAGGATTGGTTCTCTCCAGATATAGGGTAATCTGACCTGATGACAAGTTCGGAAAAGCATATTTAATTGAATTGGTGATCAATTCATTGATGATCAAACCTATGGGAATGGCTGTAATGATATCCAATTCTATGGGCTCCATGTCACATTTCAGGGTTACTTTTTCCAGGGCACCAAAACTAAAGATAATGTCCTCCCCTAATTTGGAAAAATAATCTCTCATTTCAATACAAGCTAGGTTTTTGCCCTGATAGAGTTTTTGATGAACCAAACCCATACTTTGCACCCTGTTCTGGCTCTCAATCATAATTTGCTGCATTTCGGGGTCTGTAATGCGTTCTGACTGCAGCGATAGCAGACTACTGACCACTTGAAGGTTGTTTTTTATACGGTGATGGGTCTCTCTGACTAAAAAGGTTTTTTCCTTATTTTGAATTTCCAATAAATTATTTTTCTTTTTGATGATTCTATAGCCACGAAAAAGCAATAAAAAGAATACCAGCAGGAGTATACTTCCCACAAACCAATAGGTGGACCTTTTTTTCTGCTGGGCCAGGTTAAAGGCTTGCTGTTTAATGGTGTTTTCTTTCTGCGCCAGGTCAAGGGCAGACATCAAGGCAGCGGTCTTCTGTTCGGTTTCCTGATTGAAAATGGTTTGATTCAACCTATGGTAGGTTTTAAAAGCAGTCAATGCCTTATCTGCGGCTCCCGTTTTCTCGTAAACCTCACTTAAATTTTCGTAAGCCTGGCTTAAGAAATAGTGGTCGCCAAAATATTCTCCTGCCACCTCAATACTTGATAACAAATGATTTTCCGCCTCCTTAAAATTTCCTCTGGCTATGGCTACCTCTCCCAGTCCCAACAGGGACCTCATCTGCATAAAATTGTTGTCCAGTAAGGTGGCATAGTTCAGGGCTTTACTGCCTGCTTTTTTTGCAGCGGTGAAATCTTTTTTGAGGATATAAAGGCTTACAAGGGATATGTACGCATCACTGAGGTTGTTATAAAAACCAAACCTTTCGCCCATGGCGATGCTTTGCAGGAAATGGCTTTCAGCCTGGTCCAGTTGGGATAGGGCCAGGTAATTGTTACCCACCACATAATGGGTAAAATCAAAGTCCAAATCATCAATTCCCCGTTTTCCAAACAATTCCAGGGATTTGAGCCCATAGTTTAACCCGGTTTCAAATTTACCTTGTTTCCAGAACAGGTAACTGATGTCGCTGTAAGCCATTGCCTGGGCTTTCAGGTCTGCAGTGGCCAGACCCAGGTCCAGGGTTTTTTTGGCCCATTCAAAGGCCATGCTGATATCTCCTCTTCTTTCATACACATAACCCAGGTTGGTGTATAATAACCACAGGTCCCTGTTCTTGACTTTATTCTGGGCGGAGCGCAGGTAAAGCTCCGCCTGATCCGGTTCATCCATTCTCAGCAGAATAGCCCCCTTTATCAGCTGAAACCTGCCTTCCCAAAGGCTGTTTTTTTCTGATTTCGCTTCCTCCAGCCCCATATCGGCAAAAGTAAGTGCACGCGTAAGGTTTCTGGTGTGGGTATAATAGCCCAGGTCCCATAATATCTCCCAGCGCAGGCTGTCCGGCTGTTGCGCCTGTTGGAGCAACTCAGACAAATCATTCAGGTATTCCTGTTCAAAATCGGGAGGATAAGAAAATATCGGTTGGTAAGTAGGTACTTGATATACAAAACCGGAGAAGAAATAACAATGTATAAACCCGATTAAGATAAGCAAAAATTTCATATACTAAATATAGTAAAAAACCAATAGAATTGGATCATGCCTAAATTATTGATTGTTGTTATCCAAGGAAGTCAGACTAATTTGGGAAAATAAAACAGGTCATTTGGACAAAAAATACGCCATTTGGGAATAATTTCCTTGTTTTGGGTGAAGATTTTGGTTTCCTTTAAATCAGGAAAAAATCCTACAAAATAATAAAGATTAAGGTTTTTAACAATATAAAAGCAGCCTCTCCTGGAGGCTGTTTTTATTTATATTACCCTATGGATAAACTACCTTTTAATTGGGTTGAATTTCTTTTTGTTTATGATAAAATTTATAAAAAATTAATTCACATATACCTATCAGGTAAATAATTATTATAAAAGCACCAATTATGTTTTAATTCTTTTATCTTACTTTTTAATTGGTAGTTTTTTGATCATGCTTTCGTTTTCCGGATATCCCTTTTTGTTGATTTTAATGGTAGCAGTAGCTATCGTGCCCCTACTCTTTCCCCTTTTTGTCAGAAAAAGGGATCAGGAATCGGTGTATACCTACTTCATTTGGATCATGGTAGCTTGTTTTACCTATTCCTTTACCTATGTTTTGGAATTGGCCCTGACTACTGTTTCATTAAAAATCCTGATGATCAAAGCACAATACCTGGGAGCGGTATTTTTTGCGCCGCTGGTCATTTTGTTTACCCTGGCTTATACTGAGAGGAACAGGTGGATTACAAGAAGATTGATGTATGCCTTGTTTTTCCTTCCCCTGCTAAATTTATTAGGGGTGTGGACCAATGAGTGGCACCATTTGTTTTATACTTCTTTTAGTACCACGGGCAATGGTCTTTTTCAGGTGATGCAAACAGGGAAGGGAATCGGTTATTGGCTCCACCAGGGCTATACCTTAATTTTATTGTTTGTCAGCCTTTGGTTTCTGGTCAAGAGAGTTAGGGAAATTCCACCTGCTGATTCCAGGCAGGTGATCATGGTGATACTGGGTTTGTGCAGTCCCTTGCTGTTGTATGTTTTGTATTTGGCGGAGATGATCCCTTTACTCCTGGATCCCATGCCCTTTGGTTTCCTGGGGACTGGTCTTTTTTTTTATCTGGGACTAAAGAAATTCAACCTTTTCAAGATGGTACCGATTGCCTACCGTACCCTGTTTGACAACATGCAGGAAGGGGTACTGGTCCTGGATACCAAAGGAGATCTGGTTACTTTAAATTTATCTGCAGCCAGTTTGATTGGTGTCAGCAGTTTTCAGAAAAAAATAGCCGTTCAGGAAATCAAAAAGTGCTGGCCCGAAATCCATCAACTATTCTCAGACAGGAATAGCTATCAGATTCATGAATTGAAAAGACAGGTAGATGGTTTTACCCATTGGTACCTGCTTACCAAATCCCTGGTGCGGGACGAGAACCAAAGGATTGCCGGGAGTTTGCTCGTCATAAGGGATATTACCCAGCAAAAGAACTTCCAGATAGAAATAGAAAGATCCAGGGAGCTGGCTGAGGAAGCCAATCAGGCAAAGAGTGAGTTCCTGGCCAATATGAGCCACGAAATCAGAACTCCCCTAAACGGCGTCATAGGCTTCACAGAATTGCTTACCAAAACCAATTTGAATGAACAGCAGCTGAGGTATGCCCAGACTGCCTTAAATTCGGCCAATGTGCTTTTAGGGCTTATCAATGATGTATTGGACCTGGCAAAGATCGAGTCGGGCAAGGCCGAGCTTCACCCGGAAAATATTTCGCTCCATACACTCCTCGAAAATATTCTGGATGTATTGAGTTTCCTGGCACATCAAAAGGGATTGGAGTTGATTTTGGATCTGGACTCCAATGTGCCGGGAAATATTGAGACGGATGAACTCAAGCTCAGGCAGGTATTGATCAATTTACTGAACAATGCATTAAAGTTTACCGAAGCAGGTGAGGTAATCCTGAAAGTGGAATGGGAGGCAATTGCTGGTAATAGCGGGAAGGGACAGGTCAGGTTTTCGGTGATCGATTCTGGTATCGGAATAGCGAAGGAAAAACAAGAATTGATTTTTGAAGCTTTTTCTCAGGCCGATTCTTCTACAACCAAGAAATTTGGTGGAACAGGCCTTGGATTGACAATCTCCAATAAACTGCTCCAGCTGATGCAGAGTAAGTTACAAATAAGGAGCGAGGAAGGAACCGGCAGCTGTTTTTATTTTGAGCTGGAAGTGAACTTTCAAAATTATAAACAACGGCGAATAAAAGGGTTTTCTCGGGTATTGATAGTAGATGGGAATGAACCCTCCGGCATGGCCATTAAAAAATATTGTACCCTTTTTGGCTTGGAAGCCTTACTCGTTACTTCAGTAAACGATTCATTTCTGGTTCTGGAAAAAAACAAGGACATATCCCTGGTCCTGTTGAACCACAAGATACTGGGAAAAAATAGCATGGCAGCCATGGAGCAGATGATGCGCATTGTCCGCCAATCGGGTCAAAAAGTTGATTTTGTGGCCTTGGTAGGTAGCCACGATAAGGAGGAAACCATTGAGTCCTATGAAAAAATCGGATGTCACTGGATAATAGACAAGCCTGTGACACCAGGTAAATTGGAATCATTACTTGTCAAAATCCCGGGAAAAGGCAGCAAGCCAAAACCATCCTCTGTCGCAGCCGAAATGCCTGCAGCAAAACTGCAAAAAAATTTCAAATTTTTGCTGGCGGAAGACAATGCTGTCAATCGCATGTTGGTAAAAATATACTTTGAGAAAATGTATCCCGGAGCGCAGGTACTGGAAGCTGAAGACGGAAAACAGGCATTGGAAGTTTTTCTGAAAGAAAAGCCCGACTTGGTCATCACCGACATCCACATGCCTGAAATGAATGGGTATGAATTGTTACGGGCCATCAGGACATCAGCTTTTGGTAAAAAAGTCCCTATTATAGGATTTACTGCCAATGCCATAAGCAGGGAAATGCCAGCTCGTCCGGAATATGATTTTAACGCCTACCTGACCAAGCCGGTCAAACAGGATAAATTCAGAAAAGTGGTGGTTGAGTGGCTATCCCATAAACCGGTACCATAGAAAAGGGAGACAGAATATCTCCTGTCTCCCTTTTTAGTAAAGTTTAGTTGTCTTCTCCTCTCAGTTTGATGACAGCACCCTCCAACTCTTCACTGATCCTGATCTGACAGGCCAACCTGCTGGTAGGGTAAAACTCCGGTAGTGCTTCCAATTGATCCAACTCCACATCAGTGGCCTCCCCCAGGCTTGCTTTTCCGGCCAAAATCTCTACATGACAGGTGGCACAAAGTGCCATGCCACCACAAGTGGCCAATACGGGATACTCAGAGGCTTTTAAAACTTCCATCAAACTGAGCCCCATATCATCGGGTGCTTCAATGTCCTGACGATTACCTTCCAGATCTTCTACAGTGAATGTTACCATTTGCTAAAAATACGATTAAAATGAATTGACTCCGTTTACAGTGGTATATTTAAAACTCAGTTTTTTGTCAGGATACACGTATTTAAAGGCAGACTGCATCATGATGGCTGCTTCGTGAAATCCACACAAAATCAGTTTCAGTTTGCCGGGGTACGTATTGATGTCACCAATGGCGTAAATCCTTTCCACACCGGTGGAATAATCTCTGGTATCCACTTCAATGGCATTGCGGTCTACTGTCAGCCCCCAGTCGGCAATCGGTCCAAGTTTGGGGCTAAGGCCAAAAAGTGGGATCAAATAATCGGTATCAATCTTTATTTTAGCTTTGGCTTTGTCCTCCAGAAGAACAGATGCCAGGTGACCGTTTCCACCCAATTCTTTCAGATTGGCAGATAAAATCAAGTCAATTTTCCCCTCGTTAGCCAGGTTAAATACCTTTGAAGCGGAATCCGGAGCACCCCTGAAGGTTTCGTTTCGGTGTACCAGGGTGACCCGCTGGGCTATATCAGAAAGGTAGATGGCCCAATCCAGGGCTGAATCACCCCCTCCGGCAAGAATGACCCGCTTGTCCCGAAACTGCTCAGGATTTTTTACCATGTAAGATACTCCCTTGCCCTCAAAAGTTTCCAAATTTTCAAGTACTGGTTTTCTGGGTTCAAAACAACCCAGACCTCCTGCGATGACCACTACCTGTGCATGGATCTGCGTTTTGTCATTGGTGGTAAGGATGTAAGAGCCATCGGCCTGTTTGCTAAGGTGATCTACCCGTTCTCCCAATGAGAAGGTTGGGGTAAAGGGTTTGATCTGTTCCATGAGCTTGTCTACCAACTCCTGAGCCTTTACCTCAGGATAGCCGGGAATATCATAAATGGGCTTCTGAGGGTAAATCTCAGAAAGCTGACCTCCTACCTGAGGCAAGGCATCTATCAAATGGCAACGCATTTTCAATAAACCAGCTTCAAATACGGCAAACAAACCCACCGGGCCTGCTCCTATAATACAAATGTCAGTAGTAATCATGGTATTATTCGATTTTTATGGTTGAACCCCATGGGGATTCGATTGTTTGTACAAATATAGTTAGTATAACAACTATTATAAATAATTGGTGAATTTATTCTGCCAGGTTGCTGTAAATGGTATTAAGGATCCGCTTAAATTCCTCAAAATCTTTCTCATTTAAATTTTCCCAGGCCTTCTGCCGGATCAAGGCTATTTGAGGCTTTAGTGCAGCTACCTTGTCTTTCCCCGCTGCTGTCAAATGTAACTGATAGCTTCTCCTGTCCTCCGGATGTTGAATCCTTTCTACATACCCTTTCTTACAAAGGATATCCACTATCCTGGTCAATGTCGGGTGATCTTTGAAAACAAGATGAGCCAACTCTGTCTGGCTGAGCTTCTCTTTCTCATCCAGATTTTTCATGACCAGCCACTGATCTACCGTGATGTCAAATTCCTTAACTTTAAACTTTTGCTGGGCATATTGTTTGACCTTCCTTGCGGTCCTGTCCAGCAAAAAGGAATACCTGCTAAATTGCTCGTATGTCATGCCAATAATTAGTAGGACAAATATAAATATTATTTTTCAACAACTTCCAACAAAGCCTATAAAAATTATAGGCTTTGTTGATTATTTCCCTTCCAATTTGTTCTCCTGGATTTTTGGCCAAGTGAAGGGTATGCTTTATTTTCAGGGATCAAAAAGAATAGCACCTGCCATGAAATCGACACGATTAAAATCATCATTAAACAAAAAGGGCAATGATTATTTTAATCGTCAAAGATTCTCCCGATTTAGTATCGGGACAGGCATCTGACCGCTTAAAACAAATTATAAACAGATGAAAACTTCTACCTATGATTATTGACTTAACAGGCTACCATGCCGTAGTGGGCGGAGCCACCCGGGGATTGGGCCTGGCCATTGCCCGGCAATTGGCAAAAAGTGGGGCGACCATTACCCTTCTGGCCAGAAACAAGGAAAAGTTGGCAGCGGCCAGAGACTCACTACCGGTGCAGGCCGGACAAAAGCATCAATGCCTGGAAGTTGATTTTTCAGATTTCAATTCCTTCAGGGATCGTACCAGCCAGTATTTTAAGGATAAAAAAGTGGACATCCTGGTCAACAATACCAATGGCCCACAGGCGGGAACGGTGGAAGAAAAAAACCTGGAGGCCTATCAGGAAGCTTTTGACCTGCTTTTTAAAACCTACCATCACCTCACACACCTCCTGCTGGAAGGGATGAAAAAGCAGGGCTATGGCCGGATTTTAAATGTTTCTTCCGTGTCTGTTAAGGAGCCCATGCCCAACCTGGTCCTTTCAAACAGCCTTCGGACCGCTGTAGTGAGTTGGGCCAAATCCCTGGCAACAGCAGTGGCTCCATTTGGCTTGACTGTAAATTCCATCCTTACCGGGGCATTCGAAACGGAAAGGATCCGGGAGCTGACGGAAAAGCAGGTGCCAGGCAGTGGAAAATCCCTGGAAGAACTGATGGAAGCCAGAAAGGCAGCCATTCCCGCAGGCAGGTTTGGAAAACCTGAAGAGTACGGGTATTTGCTTGCTTTTCTGGCCTCCCCACAAGCAGCCTATATCAATGGAGCCAGTATTCCCATAGACGGAGGAGCATCCAGGGGCTTATGAATGCTCATTGGCGATAAATTTCGTAACGGCGTTCTCTACCGGCTCCAGACTTTGCAGGTAATCGTAGATGGCTCCCAGGTCTTCCCGGCTCATGCCGGCGTACATGGCCCAAGGCATGATGGTCTGCATTTCTCCCGGATTCAATTTCCTGATATGCTGGCTGTTTTCGTAGGCTTTGAATTGTTCAATAAATTGAGATTTGCTCCAGTTTTTTAGTCCCGTTTCATGAGGGGTAAGATTGGCAGAGCTCAGGACACTACCATCAGGAAACATAAACTTCCGCCCTCCGGCAAGGGGCTCACCGGTGTAGGCCCCGTTTTCAAATTGGGTATGGCAGTCTGCACAGGCGGATGCAGTGGTAAGGTATTTGCCATAAGCGATGGCGTCCTCAGGAGAGGGTTTTTTCGATAGTTCAGCTTTTACAGGCATGGTGCGCATGATCAGATTTACCGGAAAGTCTGCTTTGGATACCTGCTTTTCAGAGGGCTTGGGCTCCAGGCTGCGGATGTAGGCAATGACGGCTTCTATATCTTCTGCATCCATCTTGCCATAACTGGCATAAGGCATGACCGGAAAAATGGGATTTCCGTCTTTTTAGACACCTGTGGTAATCAGTCTAAACAACTCTCCATCAGTATAATCCCCTATACCTGCCGGGGTAATGTTGGGCGAGATAAATACACCCGGGAAGCCCATGCTATGGTCAAACCGTTCGCCTCCTTTGGCTTCCGTCCCGGGTATGGGGGGCGCACTAAACAAGCTGAAGTCCCTTTGGGAATGACAATCGATACAAAGCATGACATGATTGGCCAGGTACTTGCCCCGTTCAATTTTTTCCGGACTGACCGTCACCTTGAGATTTTCAGGTGCAGGTCCCACATCAGGCAAGGCTGTAGACACATAGACCAGGCCGCTAATCAGTAATAACACAATGAAGGATACTGAAATGAGGATGATTTTCACTAATCTGGACATTTTACTGGGTTTTTTTGGGTATTGTATAATTTAACTTCATTCAGGCACAGCGCAATCGCCGTCATAATATTCAGTACAATCAATATTGATTAAAAGACTGAAAATTTGAGATCAATGGAATTAAATATAGGTGGTGTTGTTTTCTAACGAATGATAGATTGAGAATAAATGTAATAAAAAATTTATTATTTTTGAAAGTGCTCCCTATTTTTACAGCCTTCACCGCTGCAAAAACCTGATCATTTCAGCAATACCATTGAGCTCTTCTGTTCGATCCGCAAAAAAAAGACGGATCCCGAAAGGCTGATCCCTTACCACAATTCTTTCAGGCCGGGTCAATTCAGGATTTTTTCTAAAAACATTCCTGATCCAATGGCTCAAATGAATCGGTCCCTCAATCTGAGGGAGATCTGGGGGGTCTTTAAGCCTGATTTTGCCCGATTCCAGGTCTATCTGCCACTTGTCTCCCGGCAACAGGCTTTGGATACCTCCCTGTATCATGAGGTCCTCGGGACTTCCCTGCTGCAGGGCTTTGCCGGCTTCCATCAACCAAAGGGTATCTGCTGTTTCCATGGCCACCTCCAAATCATGGGTGACCACGAGGATGGCCTTGCCGGCTTTTTTGGCCAGGTCCCGCAGTAAATACATGATTTCAAAGCGGTTAGTCAGGTCCAGGTGGGCAGTAGGTTCGTCCAGGATGAGGATGGGACTATCCTGCGCCAGGGCCCGGGCAATCAGTGCTGTCTGCCTTTGGCCATCACTGAGGGCAGCCAGTTTTTTACCGGCCAGCTGGGTGATTCTGGTCATGTCCATGACTCGTTTTACCACGGACCGATCCTGCGGACTGAGCTGTCCCCACCAACCGGTATGGGGCACCCTGCCTAAAGCCACCAGTTCATGGACGGTCATGGCACCGGCAGGGATCTTTTCTGTAAGCACCACCGCCACCTTTCTGGCCCGCTCCCTGTCGCTGAGCTGCCTCACCGCTTCATTTTCCAGAAAAATACTCCCTTTTAAGGGTGGGTGCTGGTGGAGGATGGCTTTTAGCAAGGTGGACTTACCGACCCCATTGGGTCCCATCAGGCAGGTAAGTTCCCCCCGGTGCAGGTCAAAGGAAACACCGGAGGCCAGCAGATTAAGGCCTTGTGCAGAACGGTAACCCAATTCCAGCTCCTCGGCATGGATAGCGGGGAAATTGGCTGCAGTCATTTTATCTTTTCCATCCATCGCCAGTAAAATTAAAACTCCTCGCTAAAATTCCTTCTCATGATCAGCCAGATGATGAGAGGAGCACCAAAAGCCGTGGTCACCGCATTGATAGGCAGGCTGGTGGCCATACCAGGCAACTGGCTGATGCTGTCACAAACCAGCAATACCAATATTCCCAAAAGGGCAGCTGCCGGGAAAAGCAAGGTATGGTTGTTGGTTTTGAACAACAACCTGGTCAAATGGGGAACTGCTATTCCAATAAATGCTATGGGGCCGCAAAAGGCTGTGATGCTCCCCGTTAAGATCCCTGTACTCACGATCATGGACCAACGCAATCGTTGAAAATTGATGCCCATGCTGACCGCATAGTTTTCTCCCAGAAGCATGGCATTGTAAGCCTTTACCGAAGCCAGGGCAGGTACCAGCCCCAGCAGGATCGCTCCGGAAAGCAAACCCAATTTCTCCCAACCGGTGTTTCCCAGATTACCCATGGACCAGATGGTAAACATTTTTAATTCTTCGGCCGCACTGAAATAGGCCAGCAAAGTGATCAGGGAAGAGGCCGCACTACCAAACATCAAGCCTACAATCAGTAAAGTCATGCTGTCCCGCACCTTCCATGCTGCCAGCCCCATCATCACCAGAACGGCGATGGAACCCAGGCTGGCTGCTATGATGGCCGACCAGTAATTGCCGGATCCGGCCAGAAACTGCCAGCCAAATGCCGAACCTGCCATGGACAGCAGGGCCACCCCTAATCCGGCCCCTGAACTGATGCCCAGCACATAGGGCCCGGCAAGGGGGTTTCTGAAGAAAGTTTGCATTTGCAAGCCACTGATGGTTAGTCCTATCCCGGCCAATATGGCCGTAAGGGATTTGGGCAGGCGGTATTCCATGACGATGATTTCCCAACTGTCCGAAGGAAAGGGGATCCCTAAGAGTCTTTGCAGCAGGTGTTCCACCGGAATGGATACCGATCCCAGGCTCAGGTTGATCAGCCATAAAATCATGCAAAGTAGCAGGCTGAGCAGTAGCTTGTATGACTTGAGTTTATTCATTCAATGGCTGGAAATATTGAAAGTCATGGGTCGCCACCTTTGAGGGGTGCAGGATTTTGATCATGTCCAGCAGGACCCAGTCCGGCCGAAGGTAGCCCTCTTCAAAGTACATCAGCCCTCCGGTTTCTCCTTGCTTTAGAGTATAGGTATAAACCTGTTTATTTTTCAAAGCTGCAAAATTGCCGTATTTGGGATTTTCAGCCAGCATATGGTCCAGACTTCGAAAATCAGCAGCTCCAATCCAGTAATGGGCATCCTGCGCTTTTTCCAACACGTATTCATAGTTCAGGGTCAGACTCCCGGTCCCATCCTGTTCATCAAAGAGGTAATGCCCTCCCGCATCCTGAACAATCCGGGCAGCCCAGCTGTCTTTGGCAGGAGCATACCAGACATCTTTATAAAGCGTTCCTGAAAGTACGGATGGACGTTCCCCTTCCGGAATATCACTGGTTTTGGCCAGGGCGGCCAGGTAGTTTTGTTCAATTTGAGCAAAAATACTATCCGCCAGCGCTGTTTTACCTAAAAGTACGCCGGTCAGTTTGATCCATTCGCTCCTGCCCAGGGGATGTTTTTCCAGGAACTCCCCATTGACAATGACGGGAATATTTGCCGCCTGCAAGCGCTCCTCCAATTGGGCGGCTGCCCCGAAGTCCGAAACCATGAGCCAATCGGGGTCCAGGGAAACGATTTTTTCCAGATCAGGGGAGGCCCCCTTTCCCAGGTCCGCTATTTTCTTTCCGTCAATGCTTTCCCTGATTTCCGGGGAGGATACCAGGTCCAGATTGGGGAAGGCTACCAGGTGCTCTACGGCCTTCAGGTAGGTCAGGTGAGGGAGTTGTGGGGTAGCTGTAAGGATGACTTTCCGGCCACCTTCGGGGATGTATCCGTCGATTTTGCCGGCAAATGCTATTTTTTCCTTCCCCGATTTATGGACCAGAAAGCGGCTTTTATTTGGCCGGTTGGGTCCGATTTCCAACAGATAAAAACCGGGTCCCTTGTAGATGGCAAATCCCTCCGCATAAGCCATTGGGATTTTTTCCAGGGAGGAGAGGTCGGTTGCAGCCTGCTTTTCGTTACAGGCAGCAAACATTGCCCAGAGCAAGATAATGAAAGGGTTGAAAACGGATCCTGGTTTGAAAGGGGACATCTGTGGTCTTAATTTGAATCCAAAGTAAACCATTGTGTTTACCAAATCCAACACCTTATTTTTTTGCATAAATTTTTTGATTGGGGATTTTACAGTATGTTTGTATCGAATTGTGGTTCCTGAACCTGTACCAGGCACTCAGGATTAATAGGGAATTCGGTGAGAATCCGGAACTGTCCCCGCAACTGTAACCCCTGCCTCCTTTTTGAGGAGGAGCGTTTGTCCATCCTTTGCCATTGTCCCCGAAGATGGGATGAGAAGGCGGATCAACGAAGGGAAGTCAGGAGACCTGCCATTATTCTTTACATTCAAGGCTTTCGGGTGAAAGGCGGAGAAGAAGGGTTTTTTCCAAATGGATGGTCAGGTTTCTGCAGCACTCAGGCTGGAATGCCTTTGCTTTAATCTTTGGAAGTAGGCCGTTTCTCTCTTTAATTTCCGATGCATGCCTCGAATAAATAAGACTTTATTATTTGGTTCAGGATGCTATACTACTTTGGGTTCGTATTTACTTTGTTTACCGGAATTTCTCTGGCAGCGTCACCGGTCAAATTTTTGCAGGACACGGTAGACCTTGAGCCTGTGGAAATTCGTACCGAACAGCTGCAAAAATATGCCTATGGGCAGTGGGTCAGAACCCTGGACAAAGCGCAGCTGGCCCAAATGTCTGGAATGAGCCTGGGTGAGGCCTTACAGCAAAATACAGGTTTATTTGTCCGGCAATACGGCCCTGGCATGCTCGCTTCTGTTAGCATGAGGGGTACCTCAGCAGGTCATAATGCCCTTTTCTGGAATGGTTTGCCGGTAAATAGTCCCTCCCTCGGCCAAGCCGATTATTCGATCTTCTCTCTGTCCGGATTTGACCAGGTGGCCGTCCATTACGGTAGTTCAGGTGCCCTCTATGGCACAGATGCTATCGGTGGAGCCATCCACCTGAGCAACAGCCCTTCCTTCGAAAAAGGCCATGAAACCACCATCAATACCCGTCTGGGGAGTTTTGGCCGCTGGGATCAGGAGCTGAGCCACAGGTATGGGGGAGATGCTTTTTCCTTCAAAACAAGGGTTTACAGAAATTTTGCAGCCAACCGCTTTCCCTACAGGGACTGGGCCAGCGCAGGTACGCCCGAAAGGGTGCAGGACCATGCCGAAGTTACCCAAATGGGCTGGGCACAGGATCTGGCAGTCAAACTGAACCCGGAGCAGTCCATAGAAGCCTCTTTCTGGCTCAATGAGATCAATAGGGAGATCCAACCCCTGCTCGGCTCTCCGGAGCGGGATCAGCAGCTGGATTGGAATATCAGGGGAGTGGTGGATTATTACAAGCGGGGAGAAAAAGCCAGCTGGAACATGAAAGCCGGTTTGGTAAGGGATTTTATGAAGTTCAACCAGGAGGAAAACCAAACCCTTCTGGCCCTGCTGGGTGCAGAAGTGGATTGGGAGCATTCCGCCAAATGGCAGAGCCGGACCGGGATCCGTCTGACCCATATCGATGGAAAGCTGGCCAGCTACCGCCAGGAGGAACAACGGCTGGAATTGTATCAGGCCACAAATTATAAGCCCCTGCCCCAGCTGGGTTTTTCCTTGCAGGTTCGGCAGTTGATCCATGATGGCGAACGGGTTCCCTTTACTCCAGGTCTGGGTTCCTCCTGGGTCTTTTTTGAAAATCAGAACCATGAATGGGAATTGACAGCAAACCTGTCCCGGAGCTTTAAGGTGCCTACTTTAAACGACCGGTATTGGGTACCTGGTGGCAATCCGGACTTGCTACCCGAGCAAAGCTGGAGCCGGGAAGCAGGCCTGAACCATTCGCTGAACCACTCCGGCATTCATATCAAAAACAGGCTTGCCTATTTTCACATGGCGGTGGACCAATGGATCATCTGGCTCCCAAAGGGTACGATCTGGACTCCTGAAAACGTCCGCAAGGTAGTCAATCAGGGACTGGAATATTTCTTTGAAAGCGAATGGGAAAGAGGAAATTGGAAATTGGGCCTGGATCTGGAGTATGCGTTTACACGCCCTGTCATCCAATATGATGAGCAGGTACAAAATATAGGCAGACGTTTGCCCTATGTGCCTGAGCACAAGGTTCAGCTGCAATTGGATGCCGGAAATGGTCCCCTTTCGCTTTTTATACGGGGACAGCAAACCGGTGAAAGGTATGTGACTACCGACAACCGCAGCTCCCTGCCGGCATTTACCTTGTGGGGAGCTGGTATACATTACGATTTTAAGTTTTCCTCCTGGTTAATGGGGAATATGGGTCTTGATGCTCACAATATTTTTGACCAGGCCTATCAGATTTTGCGTTTAAGGCCCATGCCGGGCCGGAATTTTCAATTTAATATAAACCTAGTAATATGAAAAAGCTACACCTTGCCAGTTATTTATTGTCGATTTTCCTGTTGTTTTCCTGCGGGACAGATCCTGTAGAACTCCCTCAAGGGGCCTATGAGAAAGGGGTGCTGGTCATCAATGAAGGGGCTTTTGGAGCCAATGATGGAGAGATCTTTCATTTTGATGAAGATTCCGGGGAGTTGGAGGAAAATATATTTGAAAAAGCCAATGGCAGGCCCTTTGCCGGTTTGATCCAAAACATGCGTGTTTTCGATGTGCACAGCTACCTGGTGGCCAATACCGGGAAGGTGGAAATCGTCCGATCATCGGATTTTATGAGCGTGGGAGCGGTAGAAGGAGAGTTGCTCAACTCCCGTTCCCTGGTGGCTACAGATGGAAAGTTATTTATCAGCGATTGGGGTGCCTACGACGAAGCCTGGAACAATCCGGATTCGTTTATCGCCGTGGTCAATGACCTGCAGGGTGGATCAGTCGCCAATAAAATTGCTATTTCCTCCAGACCGGAAGGAATGGCACTCCTTGGAAACCGGATTTTGGTGGCCTGCCAGCAGGAACAGCTGATTTCGGTATTAAACCCTGAAACTGAAACTGTAGAAAAGACGGTAGCGGTAAGCGGCACGCCTTTTTATTTCTTTAATTCCGCCAACCAAACCTATCTGTATGCCAACGATGCCGAAAACGTTTATGTGCACCGGCTTGATCCGGTAAGTTTTGAGGTGGAGGAAACAACAACTTTTGGGGTTGAGAACAGCATTTATAATGGCAATTTTGCCCTTACCGATAGCGGCGAACTATTTGTCATTAGCAACCAGGCCAATGAAGATGTGGTGGTCAGGCTGTCCCTGAGTACCGGTGCGGTCTTGGAGGAGCAATTTTATTCAGGAAATAATTTTTACGGATTGGGATACGATGAGGCAACGCAAACCCTTTTTATAGGAGAGCATGCCGGCTGGCAGGGAGACGGATCGGTGTTGCGTGTCAATTCAGCCGGAGAGCTGATAGACCAAATGCCGGTGGGAAGGGGGCCCAGTGGCTTTTATTTTCCTTGAAATTTATAGGCTGATGTGCTGATATGATGATGTGGTGATAGAATTGCGTTGTCTCGGGCACCTGCAGCAGTCTGTGGGTGAAGGTTTGCGTTACTCGTTTTCTGGGTGCTATCTACGGAGGATTGGCCTTTCCGCTCTGGGTCAGATTGCTCCCTTCGACAGGCTCAGGGACCAATGCAGGTTATGGATGATTTGATCGTTTGTGGATTTGTTAAAAAATGTTAATTTCTTGGTTGGGGTCTTGTGTAAATTCTGCTTCTCTTATAAAATTGTCACCGCAATTCTTGAAGTTATCTCAAGGTAAATAGGGTATGATTTTACGTTAGTAGTTTAATTCATAATTTCACTTATTTATATGGACACAGTAGGTAATTTTAACAAAATGGGCTCTGACCGGGGCATGGATTGTTTGTTTACATTATTAGTTATTGTTTTTGTATCCCTGCTTCCTTTAAAAGCCCTGGCGCAGGATCCCGGGGATGGATCTTCGTTTTCCGCAAGTCTCCTCAATATCGAAGCCCCAGTCAATGAGACCTTCCGCTACCAGGCCACGCTGAAAAACAGTTCTGCACAAGCCCAAAAATACGAACTAAGTGCAGAGGGTCCTGACGGCTGGAGGGTCGCCTTCAAGGCCAGGGGCAGTCAGGTCACTTCGCTAAACGTAGAGCCTGGGAAAACGGAAAATCTCACCATCGAAATTCGACCGGCCTATGGGGCAGAACCCTCTAAATATGTTCTCCCCGTTCATGCTGAAGCGGATAATGAGAAACTTTCTCTTGAGCTGGAAGCAGTGGTGGAAGGATCCTATGAACTGGAACTTACCACTCCTACGGGGCGCCTGAGTGGTGAAATAACCGAAGGAGAAAAGGCCGAAATCCTCCTCCAGGTCAAAAACACCGGTTCGCTGGCCCTGAATGAAATTACGTTTTCTTCACAGAACCCACCCAATTGGCAGGCCACCTTTTCTCCTTCCGAAATCCAGCAGCTGGATCCCGGAAAGAGCGTGGATGTGATCGCAACCCTATCCGTCCCCGATAAAACCCTGGCAGGGGATTATGTCAGTAAGTTTACTGCCAAGAATGCCTCAAGTACCAGTACTGCTACCTACAGAATGACGGTCAAAACCTCCATGTTGTCAGGCTGGGTGGGTATACTGGTGATTTTGCTGGCGATCGGTTTTGTTTTTTACCTCATCCGAAAATTTGGTAGGAGATAATCAACGTTATGACTAACCCAATCATAGAGTTGAAGCGCCTCACAAAGACGTATGGCGACTTCAAAGCAGTGAATGAATTGGATCTTACGGTAAACAAGGGCGAGATATTTGGATTACTGGGCCCCAATGGAGCCGGAAAGACGACGACCATCCTTATGATGATGGGGCTGACGGAACCCAGTTCCGGCACGGCGCATGTTTGCGGATTTAATGCCACCAAGGATCCCCTATCTGTCAAGCGGCTTGTAGGGTATATGCCGGATAGTGTCGGCTTTTACGACACGATGACCGCCCTCGAAAACCTCATGTACGTGGGGGAACTGAATGGAATCCCACGCTCCGAAGTGGAGGGCCGAGCCCTTGCTACCCTGGATTTGGTAGGGCTGTCCGGAGATGCCATCCACAAAAAGACAGGGGCCTATTCCAGGGGAATGAAGCAGCGCCTCGGCCTGGCAGAAGTGCTGATCAAAGATCCGAAGGTCATTATTTTGGATGAACCCACCTTGGGAATCGATCCAAGCGGAGTGAAGGAATTCCTGACGCTCATTTTGCGCCTGAGCCGTGAGAAGGGGCTTACCGTTTTGCTTTCCTCCCACCACCTCCATCAGGTGCAGCAGGTTTGTGACCGGGTAGGCATCTTTGTCAAGGGAGAACTGCTTGCTGAAGGCACCATCGATACGCTTTCCAACCGGATTTTTGCTGAAAAATCGTACAAGGTCCATGTCAGCCTGGCAAATGTCATCGACCTTCCCTGGAAGGATGAGGCGGCGTTGCTTCAACTGGAGGCTGTGCAAAGTGTCAGGGTACAAGATCAGCTTATCGGGATAACGAGCAGTAAAGACCTGACTCCCGATATCGTTCGGTTCTTTGTTCACAAAGGCTATGAGGTTTCCGGAGTCCAAAAGAAGGAATATGGATTGGAGGAAATTTATGAAAGGTATTTTGAGAAAAATTAAACTTAAAATAGCAGTCAATGAAAGCAATCAGGGATCTATTTGAAAGTCATTCTTCTACCAATAATGAAACTCGTCCCCATCCCTTTTGGGTGATGGTACGAAAAGAAATAGCCGGTCATATTCGTAGTTGGCGGTTTTTGGTACTGCTGCTGCTCATTCTCCTGACATTTTGGGGCAGCATATCGGTGGCTCTGGGTAATATCCGCGAGGTGGTGAACAATGTAAAGGACCCGGACCGGTTTTTCCTGTACCTGAAGTTGCTTACCACCACCGAAGGCACCCTGCCACCGTTCCATGTGTTTCTGAATTTCCTGGGCCCCATTGTGGGTATCAGCCTTGGTTTTGATGCGGTCAACTCCGAGCAGCAAAATGGAACCTTGACACGCATCATGGCGCAGCCCGTGTACCGGGATAATTTGCTCTTGTCGAAATTTGTCAGTGCGCTGACACTGGTTGGGAGCTTATTGTTGACGCTCTCTCTACTGATGATCGGTGGGGGCATCCTGATCACCGGTGTGCTCATCGAAGCAGAGGAGGTGTTTCGAATCGTCGGTTTTACGATCCTTTGCACGGTGTATGTGGGGTTTTGGCTGGGGCTTTCCATTTTATTGTCAATCATTTTCAAACAGGCTTCTACTTCTGCGCTGACGGCAATTGGCATTTGGTTGTTTTTTACCGTATTCTACCAAATCATCATCGACCTGATTGTTCCGGCCGCCAATGAATTTTCGGAATCGGATGTGATCCGTTACAACCGGCAGGTTTTAAATCTGTTGCGCCTCTCGCCCAGTCAGCTTTTTACCGATGCGACCACCACCTTGTTGATGCCTTCGGTAAGGAGTTTGGGGCCGATCACGATGGAACAGATGGCCGGTGCAATCCCTTCACCGCTTCCGCTGCGGGACAGTCTGATGATCGTATGGCCGCAGCTCAGCGGCCTGATCGCTGCTACTACGATGTGCTTTGCAGCTTCGTATTACCTGTTTATGCGAAGGGAAATAAGGGGGTAGTGTGAAACTGTGGTAATAAAGTGGCATCACAGATAGCACACAGATTAACACAGATAAATCACAGAAAACAGGTTAAATTATGCGATTAAGTAGCTTACCCAGTTATTTTGAATCCGAAAAAATCTGTGAAAATCAGTGCGAATCTGTGGTGAAAAACGGTGTTTTTGTGCCCTCTGTGACGCCACTTTTTTTTCGAGAACAGGGGGCTTTTATAATCCTTTTTCAAAATTCAATTTTTCAAAACCAATACCCTAACCGGTACACCACATTATTAAAGGTGATTTTGTCTTTGGCGTAGTAATTCCAGTCTTCCGGACGATTCGGGTCAGGGGAGGGTTCCCGCGGATTTCCGGTGGTCAGGTGGTATACCTGTCGTTTGTAGGACAAACTGAGGGTCCAGAAATTGTCCCTTTTAGTTTTTAGCCGCAGCCCTATGCTGCCCTGCCCCATAAAGCCGCCTTCCTGCCAGCGGTGTTCGTTCCACTCGGTGACCACTGTGGGCTCCAGCACGGTGGAGCCGAATCCCAGATCCAAACCCCCATAAAGCTGCCAGGTGTCTTCCGGGTTTAAAACCGCCCGCCAACCCATGGCCACGGGCACCACGGACAGGTTGCCGTATTGGTCCAGTCCGGTTACAAAGCCAAAAGCATGCTGCTCAGAAAGTTGAAATCCGTTGAATGTTTGGAAGGTAAAATTGGTCCGGGTACCAAACTCATCCCTACCGCTGAGTACGCCCATTTCCGAATGATGGGTAAAAGGTAAGGCCTGTCCCCAGCTGTTAGAAGGACAGGCCAAATATAGGGTTGCTGCAAAAATGGTATAAATGACCTTCATCTATCGAAAAGATACACTGATACAGCTTAATTCTTTTAGTTTTTCCGGATCGGAGTAGTCAAATTGACAAACGCCTTCCGGTCCTATGACAATCAGTGATTTTGGACCCGGTATGATATCAATGGAGGCATAATCCTTTAGATGTTCGATCTGGTTATTGCTAATCTCCAATACGTCTGCCACGTTGAAACTCTTCAATCCGTGCTCGCCCTCTGCAAGGTACAAATAATCTCCGGAAAGACCTAGTCCATGTGGGTTATCCATGGGATAGGATTTGATTAATTTAGGGTTGTAAAGGTCTTTGATGTCCAGCACGTGTAGCTCGTCGGCACCCAGGCGGCAAAGCGCACCACTTCTCAGGGTAACGAACGCATAATCGTCGTTTACCACCACCGGATCGCAGGAGGTAATGTGCTCGTACACGGCCATCTTCTGGGGCTCAGCCGGGTTGCTGGCATCGTAAATGTGCATGCCGGTCATGGAACCGATAAACAATTTTCCTTTGAAGGGAAAAATGGTCTCTATGCCCCAGCCCAGGTTGATGTTTTTCAGGTACTGCGGGTCGGTAGGTTCTTCCACATTGAATACCCGCAGGTCATAATCGTCCACCGTATACAGGTGTCCTCCGAGTAGGGTAAATCGTGCCATGGAACCTCCCTGCCCGTAACTTTGTCCACCGCCGCCTCTTCCGGCATCACTGGAAAAGGCCGCAGATTCCATGGCCATAAAATCCGATCTGAATGCAGGGCGGCCCCAGCTGGACCAGGCCATATTGGGGTCGGTAGAGGTTATCAGCGTGTCTTTGTAGGTGACGATGGTTCCGGTTTCTTCATTGGAATACAAGTTGGGGAAAACATCTTCCTCCCTATTGACCATTTCGATATTTTGAGGATCGGAGATGTCAAAAGCCAGTAAGTCTACATAATTGTCTGCATAAAGTATACTTTCATTGATGGCCAGGTCACCTGTTCCGGGAATATTGATAAAATTCAGGTTACGGGGACTGGATGGATCGGTATTGTCCAGTATATGGATGCCTTTACCGGGTTCGGAAATAAAAAGGTAATCCCCGTAAATATAGATTTTGCCCGGATCATCCAGGGGTTTGCCCGGTTCGATGATGATGTCGGCTTCCCTGAAGGTATTGACCTGCAAAAAGACGGGTACCTGCGTTTGGTAGGTATAGGTGGTTTCCATTTGGTCTTCGCAGGAGCTAACTACCAGCAATAGCATCAGGGACAATACCAACTGCATGGTCCACTGGAAAGGTTTCTGTATACTTGTTTTCATGGCAAAGCGGGATAAACGGGATAAATGAATACTATTTATTTCCAGGACGAAGTGTCAGCCAAAAACGCTACAAGCTCCCCCAAAAAAATGTGAAATATTTTTATGCATTGGTTACATTTCCAGGCTTTTACCCATGTTTCTTTCAAAGTCTTCGAGAAAATGAATGTATTTTTTTGCAATATTTTCGGATAAGGATCCCAGGTAGTCTCCGGGATAAAGGGGATTGTACTTGATCCTGCAGATGATCATGTCCAGCCAGCCCTGCCCATCATCGATAAGGTCTGCATGAAAAGCCTCTACGGTAGCATCCCTTGATCCGGAGAAGGGGGGCTTTCCCTGCGTTCTGAAATAGGCGGATATGGTTTCCAATGCCGCATCGTGAGTTTTTTCAAAAAGCTTTACCAGATTGTTCCTGGTATTATCGTCCATGCCATGACTTTTTCCCTCCTGGATCAAATCCCTCAAATCATTCAGGTGATTTACAAATTCCGCATAGCAATTCTCGCAGTCCAATTCTACTTTTTTCATGGATAGGCTGTTTAAAAGATCGTGATTTTAATTTACCAAATTAGCAGTAAAATTGAAACAATTAACTTAACTTTTATTTTTTTAACCGGCCGGGGTTTTCGTTGATAAATGATTTCCAACCACCGCTTCTTCCCCTGGTTTGGAGCCTGCCCTCATGGAAATGGTGGCAAAGGGCTACGGCCAATGCATCAGTGGCATCCAATAGCAAGGGGATTTCTTTGATGTTTAGCAGCGTTTTGAGCATCTCAGCTACCTGCTCCTTAGAAGCGTTGCCATTGCCGGTTACCGATTGTTTTACCTTCTTGGGGGAATATTCCGTGATGGCAATTTCCTTTGCCAGTGCCGCCGCCATGGCCACCCCCTGAGCCCTTCCCAGTTTGAGCATGGACTGTACGTTCTGACCAAAGAATGGGGCTTCCAAGGCTACCGCATCTGGAGCAAACTCCTCCAGAATCTGGCTTATTTTTTCAAAAATCTTTTTCAGCTTCAGTGCATGGTCACTGTATTTTTTCAGGTGGATCACCCCAAACTGCAGCAGGGAATATTTGCTGCCCTTTACCAAAATCAAACCAAACCCCATAACGTTCGTTCCGGGATCTATCCCCAGAATGATTTTTTCTTTTGTTTGAATTTTCGGTTCTTTATCCATTGGTGCAATTTACCACAAATCCTGCAAAGCGCGATATGGTTCTTCTGATTGCTTGGGTATACTTTTTAGTTTTAGGTGCTTACCTGGCCATTTTGTTGCTCCTCGGGCAAGAATGGAAAAATATCCCCACCGGCCAATACCCGGTCGTATCTCCGAGGCTGCCCGTCACTGTATTACTGCCCTTTAGGAATGAGGCGAAGCATATGGTCGATTTACTGCCTCATTTACTTCTTCAGCTTCCTGCGGATGTCCCTCTTATTCTCATTGATGACCACAGTGAAGATGATGGTGCCCGTATAGTCACCAGTTTTATCCTAACCCATCAGCTAAAACACTGGCAATACCTAAAAAGTGAAGGCATGGGAAAAAAAGCCGCTCTGAGTACCGGGATTAGGGCCGCTTCCACCGAAATCCTATTGACTACCGATGCGGATGTACAACTTTCTGAGGGCTGGGTGGATAAAATGACAAACCCTTTCAACCTACCCATGGTACAAATGGTGGCCGGACCGGTGATATCGGGCGGAGGTTCCGGTTTATTTGCCAGGTTCCAGCAGATCGAATGGGCCAGTATCATTTTGTTGACGGGCATTTCCTTTCACCGGAAAAATCCATTGATGTGCAGCGGGGCAAACCTGGCCTTCCGAAGGGAGGCATTTTTTAAAGTAAATGGCTATGAGGGAAATGCGCACCTGCTATCCGGTGACGATGAGTTTTTGATGAAAAAATTCAATCAAACCTTTGGTGCTGCGGCTTTGGTGTACCTTTCTGAACTTTCTGCCCTGGTAGAAACCCTTCCTCTGGAAAATCCCAGGGGCTGGATCCGGCAAAGGAGCAGGTGGGCCAGCAAGTGGAATGCGCATCAGGGGAACGCCCATTGGCTAAGCGCAGGCGGACTGGCCCTGATCTCCTTGTGTCAGGTATTTTCTTTGTTTGTGGCCCTGATTTCCTGGGAGTTTTTTGGCCTGGTGCTACTCTTCTGGATAGGGAAATTGGCGATGGAAAGGGCCGTTTTGGCTCAGGTTTTACATCGGTTCGACAAAAAGGCGAAGCTTGTCGATTACCTCCTTTCCGGTTGGCTGTACCCCCTTCTGGTCCTGGCAGCCCTTCCTTCGGCGATTTCAGGAAAATATTCCTGGAAAGGAAGGAAAAACTAATCTATCCCTTATTTTTGTCATTCCACCTAACCCATGGGCTGAAATGACTGATGATGAATTTGACTTGTTGGATGAATTGTATTTTCTGCAACCTTATGCTTACCTTCAGGACAGTTTAAGTTGGGAGGATGAAAGACTGCTCCTCAATCTGGAAGCATTATATAAGAAAGGCTGGATAAAATGTTATGCAGGGCCCGAGGAAGAGCTTTTTGACGATCTCTCTATACAAAACATAGGCAGGGAACTCTATTACCTGGCCACAAAGAAAGGCCTTCTTCAACACAATACACGTTAAAATGACCACAGAAACTGTAAAATACCAAAGGAAGGAATTAGAATTAAAGGCACTTTTGGAAATCACGCAAGCCATTAATGAAAACAAGACGGAAAATGTGTTGCTGAATATTTTTAAATTTACCTGTTTGGTGCACCTGAATATCAAATCCCTGTTGCTGTATGTATTCAATGAGCAGGAACAGTATTTTGACCGAAAAATATCCCATCAGGTAAAGGGAAATTTACCGGACCACATCCAAAAGGAAGATGTGCAGGAAAACAAAACCCAGGGTAAGCTGAGCCTGACCCTTTCCGGTGAGTATTCCTTTTCAGAAGTAAACATTTATGTTCCCGTTTATCACAAGGATAAAATGCTGGCAATCTTGTTCCTGAGTACCAAGGATAAGGAAAAAGGCCTGGACCTGGATTTTACCCAGGCCCTGGCGAATATCCTGGTAGTAGCCCTGGAAAACAAGCGTTTTGCCAGGAAGCAGTTGGAACAGGAACGCCTGAGAAAGGAATTGGAAATTGCCAGCAATGTGCAAAGGATGCTGTTTCCAGCGACGCTTCCTTCACATGATCTACTGAAAGCCAAGGTTACTTATTTTCCTCACAGCACGGTGGGAGGGGACTACTATGATTTGATTCAGCCTTCTGAAAATGAGGTGTATTTTTGTGTAGCCGATGTGTCTGGAAAGGGGATGCCCGCCTCCTTATTGATGTCTAATTTTCAGGCAGCCCTGCGGACCTTGCTCCGCAGTGGTTCCAATTTGAAATTTATCGTCGAACAGTTAAACTTTACGACTTTTGAAAACACCAAAGGAGAGCGTTTCATTACTTTTTTTCTGGGGCACTATAATTACAAAGAGGAAAAACTCAGCTATATCAATGCCGGGCACAATCCTCCTGTGATTTGCCTGAACCAGGACAAAAGCCTGGAATTACTGGAGGCAGGTACCACCATTCTGGGTGCTTTCGAATCCCTTCCCTTTTTGGAACAGGGGGAACGGAAGAACCTTAAAAATTTCATGTTGCACCTCTATACGGATGGACTTACTGAGACTTTTAACCCGCAAGAGGAGGAGTATGGTGCAGACCGCTTTTTGGATTATATCAAAACCCATCCCTGCGAGGACCCGGAGGCCTTTCATGCCGGCTTCTTTCAGGAATTACATGCATTTGGAGCAGGAGTTTCCAAAAGGGACGACATTACCCTGTTGAGTCTTCAGTTTAATTGAGATGAGACCATTCAAGGTACCTGACATAGCACAGCATCTTCTCGGGGGATTCACCTGGCACAAGGAAAGAAACCACCAATCCATATACCTGACTTTTGATGATGGTCCGGTTTCGGGAGTCACCGATTTTGTTTTGAATGAACTGGGCCGCAGGAACATGAAGGCTACGTTTTTTATGGTAGGCAGTAACGTACAAAAATCCGGAAGCCTGGCCCTGGAGGTTTTCAAGGCAGGGCATGGCATAGGAAACCATACCTACCATCACCTCGATGGCGCAAAAACGGCGGAGCACAGCTACCTGGAGGATATCAAAAAGTGCCAGCAGGAGATCATGGGAAAAACAGGTGTCAATACCCGCTTATTCCGGCCACCCTATGGCCGTTTGACTTGTTCCCAAAAGAGGAGCATTCAATCCCAGCACGAGATCGTATTGTGGGAGCTGATTTCCTGGGATTTCCGGAAGGAAATGTCACCAGGCAGGTCCCTGCAACAACTGAAGCGGAAGACAACCAATGGTTCTATTGTCCTGTTTCATGACCAAAAGAAAAGTGAGGGTTTTCTGAGAGCCATGTTGCCGGACTATCTGGATTTCCTGGCAGGGGAAGGATATGCTACCCAACCACTGTAAGCTGATGTTGGCCACTATAGCAATGGGTATCCTGGTTTTGGTTGGCATTCAATATTTTATATTGTGGTGGCTGATCAGCAATAACTTTAAAAAACATGAAGGGGGTACGGCTGCATTACCGGTGGTAAATGTACTGCTGCCTTGCCGCAATGAAGCCCATAACCTGCCGGCCTGTTTACAGTCGCTTGAAAACCTGAATTACCCCGGGGATAGGATTCGTTTTTATGTGGCAGATGACCACAGTGAAGATCAAACCGGGAATATGCTGGCCCAATGGGTATCCGCTGGAAAAAACAGGCAGCTCGTGCAGCTGGAAAAAAAGCCCGGGGCGCAGCAAAATGGCAAAGCGGTGGCCCTTGCTGCCATGGTGCTATCGGTAAAGGAAGGCCTCCTGTTATTTACAGATGCAGATTGCGTGGTTCCTTCCGGATGGGCTGAAAAAATGGCGAGGGCTTATCAGGAGGAGTTTGGCATGCTTACTGGCATCACCATGATTTCCGGGAAGACGATTTTCGATCAAATGCAGGGCCTGGATTGGTGGCTGACCCTGGGAAAAGTGAAGGCGGTGTCTGACCTGGGGTATTCACTTACGGCCATGGGAAACAACATGCTGATCGGGCGGAATGCCTACCAGATTTCGGGAGGGTTTTCTGCCGTAAAGGAGCAGGTAACGGAGGATCTGGCGCTTTCCAAAATCATGTTTCAAAAAGGGTACCTGCCGGCCCATCTGGTGAATAAGGAAGTTTTGGTCATGACCCGTCCGGAAATAAACTTTACTTCCCTGATGGAGCAGCGGAAAAGATGGGCCAGAGGCGCTTTTTTGCTCCCCTGGTACTGGAAATTGCTTTTGGGGCTTCAGGTGGTATTTTACCTGGCATTGCTGGTGGCCCTGGCCCATTCTTTTTGGTTGGCAGCAGGTATTTGGGGAGTGAAAATTTGCTTTCAATCCTTATTCATTAGCACTTTTGCAGGGAAAACGGAAACTAAAATTGGTCTTTTGCCATTATTAGGATTTGAAATTTACAATTGGCTGGTCAGCTGGTCTACCGTTTTGTATTATTTCTGGCCATCAGGTATCAAATGGAAAAACCGAAATTACCAATGAAATCGACACGATTAAAATCATCATTAAACACACAGGGCAATGATTATTTTAATCGTCAAAGATTCTCCCGATTTAGTATCGGGACAGGCATATGACCGCTAAAAAACAATAATAATCATATGAAATCGAGCATGACGTACCCGTCACACACCGGGATGATTATAAAACATGCGAGATTCCATGTGACCATTAAAGAAAAAATTATAGACACATGAAATTCATAGAGACTCACGCCCATATATACAGTAAGAAATTTGATCAGGACCGGAATCAGGTTATCCAAAATGCCATTGAAGCAGGTATTGAGAAGATTTTTATGCCCAATATTGACCTGGAATCCATTGAGGGGATGCTGGCCGTGGAAAGGGATTTTCCCGGCGTTTGTTATCCCATGCTCGGGCTACATCCCTGCGATGTAGGTGAGGACTTTGAAGCGCAGCTTGCGCAGATAGAGAGCTGGTGGGACAAACATACTTTTTGTGCAGTTGGGGAAACCGGTATTGACCTTTACTGGGACAAGACTTACTTCGAGCAGCAGCAGGAATCGCTGCGAAGACACATCACCTGGGCAAAGGACAAGCGCCTGCCCCTGATCCTGCATTGCAGGGAATCCATGGATGAAACCATAGCATTGGTTCAATCCATGCATGATGAGCGGCTGACGGGAATTTTCCACTGTTTTTCAGGAAGCCTGGAGCAGGCGAGAAGCATCACGGAGATGGGTTTCTACCTGGGTATCGGAGGCACGCTTACCTATAAGAACAGTGGGGTAGGGGAGGTCATTGCGGAGATGGGGCTGGGTCGGCTGGTTTTGGAAACCGATAGTCCCTATTTGGCTCCGGTTCCTTTCCGTGGAAAGCGCAATTCACCCGAATATATTCCTCATATTGCAGAAAAAATGGCTCATTTCACCGGCAAGTCTTTGGAGGAGGTAGCTGAAGTGACGAGAAGCAACGCCCTGGAGGTGTTCAAACATCATGCTCATGAATTATAAAATTGTCAGGTTAAATACAGCAGCCAAACAGGAAATTGAGCATGCGGTGCTGATCATTTACACAGGGGGTACGTTGGGGATGGCCTATGATGAGCAAGGTGCGCTGGTGCCTTTTAATTTCGGCAAGATTCTGGAAAAAATCCCCAACCTCAATAACCTTAACATAAGCATTACGGTCATTTCCTTTCCTGAGCCGATAGATTCCTCCAATATCAACCTGCAGCACTGGGTGGATATGGCTTATATCATCTATGAAAATTACGACACCTATGATGGTTTTGTGGTGCTGCATGGGACAGACACCATGGCCTATAGTGCTTCCATGCTCAGCTTTATGCTCAGGGGACTGAATAAACCGGTTATCTTTACCGGTGCACAACTCCCCATCAGTGCCATGCGATCGGACGCCAGAGAGAACCTGATGACCTCTCTGGAAATTGCCATTTCCAAGGTAAATGGCAAACCGGTAGTACCTGAAGTTTGCATTTTTTTCAACCACATGCTGTTGCGGGGAAACCGGGCCAAGAAGGTACAGAGTGTACACTTTGATGCTTTTGAGTCTGAAAATTATCCGGCCCTGGCAGAATCCGGTATTGTCATCGATTACAATTATGCTTCCATAAGACCTTACGAGGAGGGAAAAAAACTAAAATACCTGAATAAGCTGGATAACAATGTGATGGTATTGAAGCTATTTCCCGGAATCACCAAAAATGTGGTACAGCATTGTTTGCAAATAAAGGGATTGAAAGGGATGGTACTGGAAACTTACGGTTCTGGTAACAGCCCCAGTGAGGACTGGTTTATTCAAGCCATGGAAGCGGCGGTTGAAAAGGGGATGTTGATCCTGAATGTTTCGCAGTGCAATGGGGGAAGAGTGATTCAGGGCAGGTACCAGACCAGCAAAGACCTCAAAAGGGTGGGGGTTTTGAGCGGAGGTGACATTACTACTGAGGCGGCCGTCACCAAAATGATGTTTATTCTGGCCAATGAGACAGATGAAACCGAAATAAAGCGGAAGATGATGATGCCCCTGGCAGGAGAAATGTCGGTTTTGAGCCAGTGAATCCTTTCTGATCAAGGCTTTGACCATCAATCCCCTAGCTTTCATAGCCAAAAAGAATACTTTTAAACCATGTTTTTTTTCAATAATAAAGCTGGGAATTATTTGCATGGGCTGATTTTTATAATTTTATTTGTCGCTGCAAGAATGTTAAAAAAAACAATTAGAGAGGTGTCCGAGCGGTCGAAGGAGCACGCCTGGAAAGCGTGTATACCCCTAAAGGGTATCGAGGGTTCGAATCCCTTCCTCTCTGCAGATTTCAGTAAGGAAGCAATGGAAGATTGCTTTATTAAATGGGATAAAGATAGTAATTACAATAAAAAGTTTGTTTTTATCCGCTCAAATGGTGCGATTTCCATTTAAGTAAATTAAATTACATGTTCCATTACATTAAAATACCTTGAAATCCTGTTTGATCAGCCAGGCTGGGAAGGATTTCTCAGAAATTATAATGGAATCATTTGCAATTTGAGTTGAAAAAATTATAACTTTAAAAACTTAATTCGAATTTAGAAACCGTTCAACCTTTAAAAGTCTATTAAAAACTACATTATGAAAAAGTTAATCGCTTTGTTCATGCTTTTCGGAATTTTATTCTCTCCGATGATCACAAAAGCACAAGAAGAAACAGAAGAAGCAGAAGCTGACACCACTGAAGAGGCTGCTGCCCCAGAACAAACAGCTCCGGAACCAGATCCAACACCAGCCATGACTGATGATGAAATTGTTGCCGAGGAGCAATCTTTTCATCAGGTTATAAAAGACAAATTCATTGAAGGAGATCCTACTTATATGACTCCTGTTTTGTTGTGTTTGATTTTAGGCTTAGCCGTTGCACTGGAAAGAATCATCACCCTGAATCTTTCTACAACCAACACCAAAAAGCTTTTGGCTAAGGTGGAGAATGCGTTGGAAGAAGGAGGAATTGAAGCCGCTAAAGATGTAACCAAAAGCACCCGGGGACCGGTAGCTTCTATCTTTACACAAGGGCTGATGCGGTATTCTGAAGGTATTGATATGGTGGAGAAATCCATTATTGCCTATGGTTCAGTAGAAATGGGCCGTCTGGAAAAAGGATTGGTTTGGATATCCCTGTTTATCTCCCTGGCCCCGATGTTGGGTTTCATGGGTACGGTTATTGGTATGATCGGAGCCTTTGATTCCATTGAAGCTGCCGGAGATATTTCTCCTTCATTGGTTGCTGGTGGTATTAAAATCGCCCTTTTGACCACCGTTGCAGGTTTGATTGTGGCCATTATCCTTCAGTTGTTTTACAACTATTGTGTGGCGAAAATCGATTCTATCGTAAACGATATGGAAGATGCGTCTATCAGCTTAGTAGACATTTTGGTAAAGCATAAATTGACCAGATAAAACTGGTCGATTTTGTTTTTACCTTTTAAATGATTTATTTCACTTAAGATTTAAGATAAAATGGATACTACTGATATATTCTTATATGCAGGGTACTTACTGGTCATAATAGGAGTGGTGTTTGCCATACTTATGCCATTGATCAAGTCCTTTGATAACCCCAAGAGTCTGTTGAAAACAGTAATCGGTGTGGTGGTCATTGCTGCCTTGTTTGGCATTGCCTATTCCACTGCCAGTGGTGAAATTGCTGACAAATACGCAGCAGACCCCTTTAATATTACACCAGAGGGTGCGAAAATGGTAGGTGGTGTGCTGATTACAGTATATGCCCTGGCCATATTGGCAATCTTTGGGATTGTAGTTACAGAAATCACTAAAATAGTCAAATAATTATGGGCAAGAGAGGTAGAATGAGTCAGGAGGTAAATGCAGGGTCGATGGCGGACATCGCCTTCTTGCTTCTTATCTTCTTTCTCGTAACCACGACAATCGCTTCGGATAAAGGTATCATGAATATCCTTCCTCCCAAGCAGGATCCGAACCAACCACCCCCTGAGGTGGAGTTGAATGAGCGGAATATTTTCAATATTCTGATTAATGCCAACGATGATCTGTTGATTGAAGGAGAGCAGCGTAACAGTACGGAAGGGCTTTCTGAGGAAATCAAATCTTTCGTCATGAATTTTGGTAACCCCGATGAAGATGCTGTGGAATTGTTTAATAGCCTTCCCCCTTCGCTAAGGGGCTTGGCCAATCAAGATCCGGAATCTTCAGATCATCCCATGTCCGGTGGTGCTGTAATTTCAATCAAAACCAATAGGGGTACTGGTTATGAAAAGTATTTGGAGGTTTTGGATGAGGTAAAGAAAGCCTATTTCGAAATCTACGGTGAGCGGGTAGGGCTCTCTGGTGAAGAATACCGGGCACTTACCGGTCAATCTGCTGCTGAAAGGGAGTTGATGGACAGGGGTAAGGAGAATTTTCCCATGGCCATATCTATTGCGGAACCTGATAAAATCGGAAGCTAATTATGTCAAAGTTTAAAAAGAAAACCAAAGCGGAAACCAATATTCCTACCTCTGCCTTGCCGGATATCATTTTCATGTTGTTGTTCTTCTTTATGGTAACAACAGTATTGAGAGAGCAGGAAATATTGGTTGAGCAGAAGATTCCTCAGGCTACCCAACTTCAGAAAATTCAAAAGAAAACCTTGATTTCTTATCTGTATGTGGGGCAACCAAAGAATACTTCTTTGTATGGTACGGAGCCAAGAATTCAGGCAAACGATGTGCTGATCAATACCTCGGATATTGTACTCTGGGTAAATCAGGAAAAAGATAACCTCTCTGAAGCTGAAAGAGACCAGATCTGGATTTCTCTCAAGTCTGATAGGGATGTGAAGATGGGTCCCATTAGTGATATTCAATTTGAATTAAGAGAAGCAGATGCCAGAAAACTGATGTATGCCTCTGTAGGAAGAGTTGAAAATAATTGATCCACATCTAACCTAACATGATCATTCAAAGCTGTCCGTATGGGCAGCTTTTTTTTTGCCTTAATGGCTAATGTGATAAAAATTACTTTTTCTGCTGCTTTCTTCCCCTACTTTTGTCGTGTCACTTAACAAAAGAAGAAAATGTTTAATCTATTTCATAAACAAGCAAAGCAGTATTCAGATCTCAATGCTGAAGATTTTCACCGGGGTATTCAGGATAAGGATGCCGTTGTCATTGATGTGAGAACGACAGGTGAATTTAACGGAGGAAAGTTACCCAAAGCCAGGAACCTGGATATGATGTCACCTAACTTCAAAAAACAAATTGAAAACCTGCCCAAAGACAAAGCCTACTACCTGTATTGCAGGAGCGGAAACAGAAGTGGTCATGCCTGTGCTATAATGGCAGATTTAGGGTTTAAAGAAGTAAATAACCTGGCAGGTGGGATCATTTCCTGGCCCTACTGATGGTCTTATGTGACCAAAGTCCTATAAACCAGGGACAAAATGTTTTTATTTTGAGTTAATTATTACTAACCATTAAAGGCCATGAAGTCAGGCATGAGGGAGGCAGTACAAAGGGATGTCCTGCCAGTCCCGTTGATCCTGAGGGCATGAGTAGGCTCTCAGGAATTCAGTCAGGGAAAGGCTTTGCATCCTTCAGGTGCACGACGATGTATGACCAGAAACAAAAAATTATAGATAAATGAAAATAGAACAAATTTATACCGGCTGTTTGGCTCAGGGAGCTTATTACATTGAATCCAATGGAGAAGCGGCTATAGTAGATCCCCTAAGGGAGGTACAGCCTTATATCGAAAAGGCTGAACGGAATGGAGCAACCATCAAATACATATTCGAAACCCATTTTCATGCCGATTTCGTATCGGGGCATCAGGATTTATCCGCCAAAACAGGTGCGAAAATTGTGTTCGGGCCTACTGAAATGGCCATGGGTTTTGATGCCATTGTTGCCAGGGATAATCAGGTTTTCAAATTGGGAGGTGCTTCCATTAAAGTGATCCATACCCCAGGTCATACCATGGAAAGTTCTGTGTTTTTATTGACAGATGAGGAAGGAAAAGATGTGGCCTTATTTACTGGAGATACCTTATTTATCGGGGATGTGGGTAGACCTGACCTGGCCCAGAAAGTAATCAAAGACCTGACACAGGAAAAGCTGGCAGCCCATTTATATGATTCCCTGCGGGAGAAGATCATGCCACTGCCCGATCACCTGATCGTCTATCCCGCCCATGGAGCAGGAAGTGCTTGTGGGAAAAACATGAGTAAGGAGACCAGTGATACCTTAGGGAATCAAAAGAAGACGAACTATGCATTGCAGGAAATGTCTAAGGAAGCGTTTATTCAAGAGGTCCTTACTGGCCTCACCCCTCCGCCAGCTTATTTCCCTCAAAATGTGTTGATGAATATTCAGGGATATGACAGCATTGATGCGGTGTTGGACAGGGGCCAACAGGCTTTATCACCTGCTGCTTTTGAAGCGGCGGCCAATGAGACGGGTGCTGTGGTGTTGGATACCCGTGCGCCGGAGCAATTTGCCAAAGGCTTTATTCCCAATGCCATCAATATTGGGATCGATGGAAGTTTTGCCGTTTGGGTCGGTACTTTAATTCCTGATGTAAAGCAAGAAATTCTGGTGGTAGCGGATGAAGGCAGGGAGGAAGAAGTCATCACCCGCCTGGCAAGGGTGGGATATGACCATGCCCTGGGATACCTGAAAGGGGGGGTAGATGCCTGGAAGAAGTCCGGAAAAGATTTGGACCATATTTCAGTTGTTTCAGTTGAGGAATTGGCTGCTCTGACTGATAAAGTAAAAAATATCAAAATTTTGGATGTCAGAAAGGCCAGCGAACACCAAAGCGAACACCTGATAGGTGCAGATAATTTACCGCTGGATTATATCAACGAAAATATGGCCGAGATCGACAAAGAGAAACCTTATTACGTGCACTGTGCCGGAGGATATCGGTCCATGATCTTCAATTCGGTTTTGAGAGCAAGGGGATATGAGAATCTGGTAGACATTCAGGGTGGATTTGATGCCATAAAAGCATCAGGTAAGTTTCCGGTGAGTGATTACGTTTGTCCTACTACCTTATTATAAGCGCATTTTTGGTTGATGTGTTGGTTAATGGCAGGACCTGGTTTCCTGCCATTTTTATAACCTTCATCCTGAGGTGACAATTATCACAATAATAAGCAAAAAATGAAAGGTTATATCCACTGTTTTCCGGCCTGCTTGCTATTTGGATGGTTACTTTCATTCGGATTTTCTGTACAAGCACAAGAGGGAAGTTATGATTCAGCGATTCATTTTGAGAATGGGAATCTGGCATCTTTCGTAAAGAGTGGTGAATTTGATTTCCACATGCGTAGTTTTTTCATGCAAACCCTGAATAAAGGAGAATTGCTTGATTATGCTACCTGGGGTTTAGGAGGAGGTATGGGATATTACAGTCCTTCTTTTAAGGGCTTCCATGTGGGGTTTAGTGGGTTCTTTGTCTTTCAGCTTTACGAGCAAAACCTGAGGAAAATCGATCCCACTACGGGATCTAATAACCGGTATGAAATCCTGCTTTATGACATGAACGATTTTGAAAACAGCAAGGATTTGGATCGCCTGGAAGAACTTTACTTAAGTTATTTGAAAGGGGGGTTTAAGGCAACCTACGGAAGGCAAAAAATCAATACACCTTTGCTCAATGAGCAGGATAACAGGATGCGGCCCAATTTATTCAGTGGCTTAACCTTACGATACAGAGCCTCTGATTGGAAATATACCCTTGCCTGGTATGATCATGTGACCATGAGGGGTACCGTTGATTGGTATGGAGTTGGGGAGTCTTTCGGTGTATATCCATTTGGTAGAAATGTTTCCGGAGCAGCGTCTGCTTATAAAGGCAATATTCTTTCCAAAGGAATCGGATTGGCAGGTATTTCGAATAACCACGAGAAGCTGGGGCATTTTCAGTATTGGAGTTATCTTGCCGAAAATGTTTTCCATTTGCAGTTTGGACAATGGGACAAGCAATTTTCCCGGGGTAAGCTAAGGTTTAATTTTGGTTTGCAGGGTTTCTACCAGGGAGCCCTGGGTTTTGGAGGAAATCTGGATCCCGACAAAACCTACATGCTGGCCGGGGAAAAAAGTCATGGTTTTGGAATGAAGCTTGGACTGAATGATAGCCAACAAGGTGTTTCTTTAAATCTGCTTCGCATTGCCAACAAAGGGAGGTTCTTATTCCCGCGAGAATGGGGCAGGGAGCAGTTTTTTGCCAGCCTTCCAAGAGAAAGGTTTGAAGGAAACGGAGATCTTACTGCTTTGGCAGTGAGGTATAACTGGACACCTAGTGATCGATCGCTCCGTGGAAACCTGGGCATGAGTCTGGTGTCTGCTTCGGATACAGACAATTACCGGATGAATAAATATGGCGTACCTTCATACTTTCATTTCTCCGGAGGGCTTGATTTACCTTTGGAAGGGTATTTGGAAGGAATGGATTTAAAATTCCTGTTGGTAAACAAAACGGCAAGTTCTCCTGAAAAAATCACAGAATTTAGCCGTATCAACAGGGTGGATTTATGGAACATTAATTTTATCGTTGATTATAGATTTTAAACAAACAATTAAAGAAGAAAAAAAATGGAACAATTAATAGAATGGATCAAGCAGCCCTGGCCATGGTATATAGCCGGGCCCCTGATAGGATTGACCGTACCTGCATTATTGATCATAGGGAATAAATCCTTTGGCATTTCCTCTTCCCTGAGGCATGCCTGTGCCGCTTGTATACCAGCCAAGATTCCCTTTTTCCAATACGATTGGAAGAAGGAAACCTGGAATATGCTGTTTGTTTTGGGTATATTTTTGGGTGGAATAATTGCAGCTGTATTTCTTTCCAATCCAGACGCAATAGTAGTAGCAGAAAGCACCCAGGAGGATCTGGCTCAATTGGGAATCACCGATTTCAGAAACCTGCTGCCGGCAGATATCTTTAGCTGGAGCAACCTATTTACGTTAAAGGGCTTATTCTTTTTCGTTATTGGGGGTTTTCTGGTGGGATTTGGAACCCGGTATGCCGGCGGTTGTACTTCAGGGCATGCGATCATGGGGATCAGTAACCTCCAATGGCCTTCATTGCTGGCCACAACCTTCTTTATGTTGGGAGGTTTTGCCATGACCCACCTGATTCTTCCCTACGTCATGCAGTGGGTTGGTTTTTAAATCCAATAGGGATTAAACGGCAAGGGAGGTGGGCTTCAAAATTAATTGAGCAGGGTCAGTGAAAAAAGTGGTTCTGCAGCCCAAACCATTCAGTGCCGCCATCCGTAATCGGGGCAGGCCATAAGGAAGCACTTAATCAGATAATAAAGTAAGCAAAAGATTTCAATTCAATATAAAATGAAAGTAAAGGAAAAAATCGAAACCAATCCGCAGGAATGCGAAGCACCCAATATGAGGAAGTCCGGTGAGTCCGGATGGAATCTCCTGAGGTACCTGATCGTAGGTGTTTTGTTTGGGATAATATTTGTCAAAGCTGAGGTCATTTCCTGGTTTCGGATTCAGGAAATGTTCAGGCTACAGTCGTTCTTTATGTATGGCGTAATTGGTTCCGCCATCCTGGTAGGGATCATCTCCATACAAATCATCAAAAGGTTTGGCATCAAAACATTAAGCGGAGAGCCCATCAAGATTGCAGATAAGGAATTCAGGAAAGGACAGGTGATAGGAGGCTTTATCTTTGGCCTGGGTTGGGCACTGACAGGTGCATGCCCCGGACCATTATTTGCGCAAATCGGGTCGGGTTTCTCAGTAGTACTGGTGACCTTACTTAGTGCCATAGCCGGAACCTGGGTATATGGTAGGTTTGCCGATAAATTACCCAACTAAAGGGACTAAGGCCGGACAAGCTGTAAAAGCGGTCCGGCTTTTTTATATTTCCTCCCCATCATTTTCCACCAATTCCCGAAGGTCTACAGGGACCACCCTTGAAATACCCGCTTCTATCATGGTAATGCCATAGATAATGTCTGTGCTGGCCATGGTTCTTTTATTGTGGGTGACGATAATGAATTGGGATTCATTGGAAAATTTCTGAATGATCTGATTGAATTTATCAATATTGGCATCATCCAATGGCGCATCCACTTCATCAAAAATACAAAAAGGAGCAGGTTTCAACAGGTAGATGGAGAATAGCAGCGAGGTGGCCGTCAGGGTCTTTTCTCCTCCGGAAAGCTGATTGATAGACAAAGGTCTTTTTCCCTTGGGTTTGGCAATGATTTCAATGCTGCTTTCCAGGGGCAGGTCCGGGTCTGCCAGTTTCAGGTCACAATCATCTTCTTCCGTAAAAAGGGACCGGAAGACCTTTACAAAATTGGCTTTAATTTTTTCAAAGGCATCCAGAAATGTCTCTCTGGCCACCTGGTCGATTTCATTGATGGTGGTGACTAGCGATGCCTTAGCTTCCTGCAGATCATCTCTTTGTTCGGTGATAAAGGTATGCCTTTCTTTGATTTCATCATAAGCTTCCATGGCCATGGGATTTACCGGACCCATTTTTTCAAGTTTTTGCCTGGCTTTGCCGACCTCCTCTTTGATAAATGCCTCATCTTTACCTTCAAATTGGGCATCCAGTTCCGGCTCCTCTTTCATCATTTGGTCCAGGTCAATTTCAAACTCCACACTTAACCTTTCCTTTAGGCCATTGAGCTTGAGGTTGATCTCATTGGCCGCCTGTTGCATTTCCATCACCAGGTTATCGACTTGTTCTTTGCGTTTCTGGATTTCCCGTATGGCCTTTTCTGCCTCGTCTATTTCACCCCGTACGGCATAATAATCTTTTTCAGCCTCATTGACTCCCTTCTCGATGTCTTCTTTTTCACTATAAAGTTCAATGAGCTCATCATCTTTGACCTCATTGTTGTCAATCAGGGATTTGATCTCCTGGTCTGTGCGACTCATTTCCAGTTGGGCCGTTTCAATCCGTTCCTTGCTGTTTTCGAAGGTGCTTTGTTTGAAGCCGATTTCCTGCTCTATGCTTTGAAGCTTGTTCAGGTGTTGGTGGTATTGAATATTTTCTTCGTTGTATTGTGAAGAGCGAAGGGAAAGATCTTCTGCCGCCTCCTGTAAGGTCAGGTTAATTTCATTGATTTCCTCCTCCAGATCGGCAAAATCTTCCTTTTCACTGGCCAGCTGTGGTACCAGTGCCTCCAACTCTTCGGTTAGCTGGAACAGTTTTTCCTGTATGTCTTCCTTTTTATTGGCATTGGAGGAAAGCATTTCCGCCAATTGCTCTTTTTTAGTTTTCAGTGAAATGTATTCCTGATTCAGCTCATTGACTATTTTTTGTTTTTCCTCCAGTGGCTGCTTGAAATTAATCGCTTTTAATTTGGAAACCTCGGAGGCCTTTTTATCAAGATTGGTTCGGACTTCACTGATCTTTTTCTGCAGAGACTTGATATCCTTGTCGAGTTTTTCCAGGTTTTTAGCCCTGCCTATCCTTTTTCCTTCAAACAAGCCGACAGAGCCTCCTGAGATGGTGAATTGGCGGTCAATAAATTTACCGCTTTCTGTAATAAAAATGGCTTCCTGAGACTTAGGGACCTGGTGTACGTCACCATTGAAAATGTATACATCGTCCAACAGGTAGGCTATAAGGGGCGCATATTTGGAGTCGTATTCAATAATTTCGGTAGCTGCCACGGCATCAGAAAACAGTTTGTTCTGAGAGGGCCGGAATTTTTCAAACCTGTCTAAAACGAAAAAATGTGCCTTACCTTTTCCTGCATCACTCAATAATTTCACTGCTTCAATGGCTTCCCTATCCGTTTCAACCACATAATAGTTCATGTAGTTTTCCAGAAAATTTTCTATGGTGACCCTGTATTTTTCATCTGTGGTTAGTATATCGGAAAGCAGCGGTTTGTTTTTTCCCCAACTGCTGTTTTTCTTTAAAAATTTAATGGCCTCCGGAAAGCCTTCCAGGTTATCCACCAGAGATTTGGTAAGCTGATATTCGTTACTTTTGGCATCCAGCTTCCGGTTGATCTGGGTCAATTCTTCGCGGATAAGGTCCTGGGTACGGGTAGCCTCCTCCTGTTTCAGTTGATGGCTTTCTTCTTCCGACTTAATCTGCTGTAATTCCTTGTTTTCTTTGTCTAATTGATGTTGTATGGATTTTAAACTTTCAGTAAAACCGGCCAGATTTTCCACCTGGCTGCTATCATCTGTTGCCGTTTTTTCCAGCTCTTGCCTGAGGCTATTCAATTGAATCTGTTTTATCTCCTGACTTTTTGTGAGCTGATACATCTCGTCCCTTTTTCGGGAAAAGGTGCTTTGGAGGACTTTTTGTTGCTCTTGCTGGGTATTGTGCTGTATCTTTTTTTCCTCGTAGATCGCTTTTAGCTCCTGGACAAGTTGCTCTTTTTCTGCAATCAGTTTTTCAGCAACTTGTTTTTCCTGTTCCAAAGACTTTATACTGAACCCTGCTCTCTCATTGCTTTTCTTATCCTGTTCGATCTGGGTCCTGAGTTGTTCGGATTTATCCTGAAGAAAGCGCAACCGTTCGTTTTTAATTTTTTTGTCACTTTCAAACTGACGTATTTTCAGGACATGTTCATTAAGTGCCTTTTGTCGGGAACCCAGGAGCTTCTCCTTATTCACCATTCCTGACTTCAGTGCTTCCAGAGCAGCTTCCTTTGCAGCAATGCCTGAATTAAGTTGTATTTTTTGATCACTTTCTGCTTCCAGCTTCTGGTTGATGCTGATCAGGGCGTCACTTTGGTCTTTTACGCTTTTTTTGGCCAGTGCGATGCTTAATGACTTGTATTCTTGTTTGAGTTCAAAATAGCGTACTGCTTGCCTGGCCTGCTTTTCCAGGGATTTCAGGTTTTTTTCTATTTCAAACAAGAGGTCCTCAACCCGGTCCAGATCGGCATCGGTATCCTCAAGTTTCCTTAAGGTCTCTTTTTTTCTGGTTTTAAATTTGGAGATTCCGGCCGCCTCTTCGAACAGGTCTCTTCTCGAATTGTTTTTATCGTTGAGCAACTCATCGATCATTTTCAATTCAATGATTGCATAGCTGTTTGAATTGATGCCGGTATCTAAAAATAAGTTGGTGATGTCTTTAAGCCGACAGGTTACCCCATTCAGCAGGTATTCGCTTTCTCCGGAACGGTAGTACCTCCTGGTGATGGTCACATGGGTGTATTCGGTCGGCAGCAGGTTTTTGGTGTTTTCAAAAGTCAGGGAGACCTCTGCCATGTTGAGTGGTTTACGGTTTTTAGTCCCATTAAAAATGACATTCTCCATCTTGTCCGAGCGCAGCATCCTGGTTTTTTGCTCGCCCAATACCCATCGGATAGCATCTACCACATTGGATTTTCCACAGCCATTGGGCCCTACAATACCAGTGATACCTTTATCAAAATGGATTAATACTTTATCACCGAAACTTTTAAAGCCTCTTATCTCAAGTTTGGAAAGCTGCATGCAGGTTCATTTAGTGCCAAACAAATTTAATCCAATCCGGTCAATTTGCAAGGAAGGAGGAAAGCAGATGTTAAATAAAAATCAGCCTGAAACCAGGGCCCTGGAGATGGTATAGCTGTTGGGTCTCTCTCAATTGATGGTATCTTTGTTTTTGGTAATGACGATATTTTTATCAAAGAGATTATAAATCTCCGTAAATACCTGTGGATAGACAGGTTTCTCAAGATAACCGATTACCTGGGGGTATTTGTTGGATTTCGCTTTATCTGCAGGATCAGTAGATGAGGTTACCATTACTACCTGAATCTTATTTTTATAGGTTTTTTCTTGCAGCAATTCCAAAAAAGACCATCCATCCATGACCGGCATATTGATATCCAGAAATACCAAAATGGTATCAAAATCATCTTTCCTGTTTTCCAAAATCTGAAAGGCCAGTTTACCATTTTCAGAAGTATGTATGGGACCATCAATGGGAGATGTTTTGACTATTTTTTTAATATAATGAAGGGTCAAAATATCATCATCTACTATTATGGTTTCAAGTTTCTGTTTCATGCTGCAAATTTATTTAACCCGGAAATCCCAGCTTTTAAAATTAAATCTTCTGTCTTTCGAATTTATGACTTAATACAAGATAAACAAAACCGAATTTAAAAAAATAAGGTTGAAATTCAAAAAAATAACCTGAATGCAAATATATATAATTCTTGAAATAATAAGTATAATTTAATACGGTTTTGACGAAATGAAATGAACCCCCTTATTCCAAATGTTTCCAATAAAATGTGGTTTATAGGTAGAGAATATTCACTGGTATTTTTTTTAAACTAACAGGGTAAATTCAATAAAAATTTTGGGATCGGAATAATCTTTTCAATAAAATGCATTTAAAAAGGGCATTAGTGGGCTTCATATTCGTCTCTTTTAATCAGTCAAATTAAATCTTATAAAAAGTATAAAAATAATTAGCCCTAT
>Ga0008836_100203_pt1 | contig 55006 bp, 32 predicted proteins | sample HotLakConsUCCR28_FD_62214 | JGI IMG/M metagenome (GOLD analysis project Ga0008836, IMG submission 62214) | Hypersaline microbial mat communities from Hot Lake, Washington, USA - Hot Lake Consortium UCC-R28 (Hybrid Assembly) ... | reverse complement strand
GTCCGTATCATTTGCTAGGACATTCAGATTCATGGACAATCCTTCAAGGGTTGAGAAACCCACATCATCGTTGGCGACTGGTGCTTCGTTGGCACCATTCACCACAAGGGTAACGCTGGCCTGGCTGGTACCGCCTTTGCCATCTTGAACGGTGTAGGTAAACGTCTCTTCTTCTGACTGACCCACGGATAGCGTCTTGAGACCGGCTGCGGGGGTGAAGCCTACCGTGCTGCCCGAGGTCAATGTCACCGTCCCCAAAGCCAGAATGAGCGAGTCATTGACCGCTTTGGTCTCGCCGTTGAGTTCGATAATGGTTAACGGATCGCCATCAGCATCGGTATCGTTGCTGGTCAGGTCTAGCCCCGTTAAGGGCACATTGTCGAGAGTTGAAAATTCATCATCAACAGCCACCGGCGCATCATTCACCCCATTCACCGTAACGGTAACCGTAGCCGTTGACGTCACTCCACTTTCATCATTGATGGTGTAAGTAAAGGTATCAGTATCAGATTTCCCGTCTCCGAGGGTAAACGCCCCCCTGGGGTCATAACGAATGGAGGTGCCATTGGTCGTGACCGTACCAACGGTGCCAGTCGTATCGATACTACTGATCGACAAGGTATCGTTGGTATCGGGGTCATTGTCGTTCTTTAAGACCAGCAGCTCGATATCTGCATTCTCAAGCACCGTAGCGCTGTCAGCAACGGCTGTCGGGGCATCATTTAAGCCTTCAATGGTGATCGTGACCGTAGCGGTCAGATCAGAGCCAAAGGCATCGTTATCCGCATCGCCGTCACTGATGGTGTAGGTAAAGGTTTCAGTCGCTTGCTCTCCCGCCGCCAAGTCTTTGAAGTTATTCCCTAGAGTGTAGTTAAGCGTGTTGTCACCGTTAATCGTTACCGTTGCTCCAGATACGAGGGTGACCGGAGAGGCTTGACCATTGATCTTGGTGACATTCAGGACTGGCGGATCACCATCATCACTGTCATTGGCGGTGACATTCAAATTGGCTAGCGACGTATTTTGATCCGTGTTGAAGCTGTCGTCTACGGCTGCTGGCGGATCATTCACCGGCTCAAAGACAATGCCGTCATCAGGGTCAGCAGGATCATCGACGATGACTACGGAGTCGGTGCCGCCAGCCCCGTCATTCACCGTGATCTTGAAGCTGGGAGCCGTATCTACATCATCAGCCTGGAAGCCGATCACGCCATCAATCACATCTTGCTGAGTAAAGGTAGTGACCGGCTCGACGGTAATAGCCCCCGTACCTGGATCAACGAGTAACTCAACGAAGTTGCCACCGATGACGGCTCCGCCCGTAGGTCCGCTGACGGTGTAGGTCAACGTACTGGCATTCAGCGCATCATTTGGGTCAAAGTCGACGTCATCATCAGCGGTCTCAAGATTTGCCAGGGTGAGTTCGAGGAGTTGTCCTTCGGTGAGGGGGAAATTCGCTGTGACAATTTCCGGGAGGTCATTGACCGGGAAGTTAGTCGCATCAATGGTGGCGGCAACTGGCCCCGTGGGATCAGTGCCGTCAGAAACGATCACGTCATAACTAGGCAGCGCTTCGTCGCCATCATCCTTAAAGGACAGGGCTCCGGAGCTGAGTTGGAAAATCGTGAACTTAGTGGCTGGCGTTGCATCGTCGGTCGTGTCTAGAAGAGCGCCGTTGAGGAAGAAGGTGCCCCCTATGACATTCACGATCTGGAAGGTGAGGTCAGTAACCTGGTCTTCTCGATCAGTAGCCGCCAAGTTGTTTTGATTGAACGGCACTACTTGCCCTTCGATGGGGCTGAGGGTGTTCTTCGTGATGGTGGGCGCTTGGTTGGCCAGTTCAAAGACAGGAGCGAAGTCTTGAGTCAGCTCATTGGCTCCTGTGCCACCATTGTTGTCTTGTAAGGTCAATGTAAAGGTAGGGGCTTCGTCTCCCAAGGGCACAAATGCCACCAAGCCGTTGTCGATGTCAGCTTGCGTGAAGGTGTTAGTGGCCACGTTATTGACGGTAAAGCCACCGTTAAGGTTATTGGAAACCGTGTACTTCAGCTCAGCGGGGGAACTCTCTTCGTCGTTTACCGCAATTTGGACTTGAGTAGCGTCAACCGGAGCCGTAGAGACGACAGCGATGGGCGTGTTCTCAATTACGGTGGGGAAGGAGAGAACAAAATCGCCTTCCGGAATAGTCGGATCGACGGGCTCAGGAAAATCATTAACCGGGGTGAAGTTGGCGGCAACCGCAAAGTCTGCATCCGTCAGGATGACCTCGTTGATGGTTGGATCCGTCGCAATCCCCTGATCTTTAAGCGTGAGTGTAAAGGTCGGTGGTGTATCGTCGTCGCCATCATCAACAAAGACGACCTTCCCGGCGTTGACATCAGCTTGGGTAAAGGAGGCGATCGCATTATCAAGATCGCTACTCAAGAAGAAGTCGCCACCATCAGCCGGATCAACCGTATAGGTCAGATTTTCGGCAGTAGACTCTTCATCGGTGAATTTCAGCACCGTATTATTAATCGTGAAGGGGTTGCCTTCGGTGAGGGCAATGGTGCCGAGCGTCACCTGCACAGGCTCATCATTAGTCGCCGTTAGAGTCCCAACTTGCGTGATGGAAGCGCTCTCGTCCCCGAGCGGATCGTCATCGGTTACCGTGATCGTGTAGGTTGGCGGATCGTTGCTGGCGGAATCATTTTCAAAGCGCAGATCGCCATTTTGGATGTTGCTTCGGGTAAAAGTATCTGCAGCGGTGAGGGGCTGCCCCGCAGTCCCCGTAATGTTGCCCGCGATATCGATAAAGCTGCCCCCTAACACGTTCGAAATCGAGAACGTCAAGTTGGCCTGCGGCGTTTCACCCGCTTCATCGATCGCATCAATATTAGCTAGCGTCACCGTGGCTTTACCGCCCTCGGCCACCGTCAACGCCACCAGCGGATCCCCGGCGTTCGGCCCCGTCGTCTGTTGCAGGGTCGGCGCATCGTTTTCACGATCAAAGGCGATCGTGGCAAACTCAGGCGGGGTAGTCGTAATCGCTGCCCCATCCACCCCCGGCTCGACTTGATCCGTCACCGTCACCGAATAGGTCGGCGCATCTTCGGTGCCGTCGTGGGTAAAGGTCACCTTACCCAGCACCACATCTTCGTAAGTAAAGGAGCCCGTTGGTGACAGCGGATCCGTCCCATTTGGATCGAGCGGTGTCCCATCAAGCGTCGGATCACCAAAGTACAGAGGCGTCGCCCCAGCCACCGTAAAGAAGCCATTGGTGACACTCGCGATATTAAAGGTGAGATCAAACGCATTGGTCTCAGTGTCGGTCGCGCTCAGGTTGGCCACTTCGATGGGAATATTTGTCGCCCCTTCGTTAACCGTCAACTGGTTGTTCCCCAAGACTGGCGCATCATTGGCGTTGGTAAAGGTAACCGCCAAGTCCACCGTAAAGTTGAAGGTCTTAGCAGCCAGCTCAGCGCCATCGAGGGTGGTGAGACCTTGATCGGTCGCGGTCAACTCATAGGTTGGCGCATTTTCGCTACCGTCGTGAACGAAGGAGATCTTGCCTTGATTAATGTCAGCTTGAGTAAACTCTTGCAGCTGCTTCAGCACCGTCTCCCCAGTATCGGGGTCAAGGACAAAAGTACCGTCAGTAAAGAAGCCATTTTGCACATCATCAACGGTAAAGACGATTGACGCCGGATTGCCAACAATGGTCGTCCCGGTGCCATCCACCTGATAATCTTCTTCATCCACCACGAGGATGTCATCTTTGGTGACCAGGGTAGTACCGCCCTGGAGGATATCAAAGATGCCAAAGTCAGCTTCGGCAATCAGCTCACTGGGCTCGGGCGCGTCGTTGACCTGGGTAAAGATGATGTCTGCCGCATCGGTCGTGCTTTGGATGCCGCTTGCAGGAATCGGAGCCCCGGAGCCATCATCTTCGACAATCAGGGTGTAGGTTGGTGCATCGCCGGAGCCATCATACTTAAAGAAAATGAGCTGGTTAATGACATCCTGCTGAGTAAAGGCATCAGTCAGGTCAAAACCGTCGAGGGGATCAGCATCGATAATCAGGTTCAAATCCCCCGTAGCAATATCCTTTCTCAGGAACGTGCCGTTCGTCAGATTGTCAACACTGTATTTGAGATTGGCGGGTCCCGTTTCCTCATCAGTGGCAAAGATATTCACCGTGGTTAGAGGAACGATCGCATCTTCCTCCGACAGCGTGAGGGTATTGTTCTTAATCTCTGGCGGGTCGTTGACCGTCACCAACTCCGCCGTGTAGAACTCAGTATCAAAACTCGTGCCGTCCGACACCTTGAGGGTGTAGCTCGGCGCTGTTGAGCTCCCGTCGTGATTAAAGACCACCCCTTGGGTATTCAACTGAGCTTGGGTGAACTGAGTGATTTTAGCTTCGGGTGTCGTGGCAAAGGCAAAGAACCCACCCAACACGCCAGAAACGGTGTAGGTCAAGTTTTCGGGCAGGGTGTCTGGATCGATCGCGTTGATATTCAACACGTCGCCCACTTCAATCACGCCGCTAGGCAACACATCCGTATTCAGCAAGAAGTTTTGATTCTCACTAATCCGGAACGGGATTCCATCGTTCGCCGTTTCAAAGGTCTCATTCAGCACCGGCGCATCATTCACTGGAGTGACGGCAATATCCACCGTGGCGATCGCTGACGTCGCATCAGCCAGCGGATCACCCAAGATATCGGTGCCCGCATCGCTGCCCACATCAATCACCCTGACGTCAAAGCTCGGGGCGGGAATGCTTGTCGGCGTCTCACCACTGTCATCGTGCTTAAAGATGACGCGATTTTGCAAGACGTCGGTCACCGTAAAGGTTAAAGGTGCCAACAGCGTGGGGGCAGGTTCAAAGGTGAGGCCACCGTCGACACTAAACTGACCGTTGGTGACGCTGGTGACTTCAAATGTCAGATCGAGCGCATTAGTTTCTTCATCGTCAGCCGTCAGATTTGACAAGCCCAGGATCACCGTCTTGCCTTCAATCACCGTGATCGGATCGCCCACGATCAGCTCTGGCAAATCGTTGACACTGACAAAGGTAAAGTCAGTCGGCGCTTCTACATCGACCGTGACCGACTTAGAAGTGGGGAACTCGGTGCCGTCAAGGGTAAAGCCATTGTCGTTGAGGGTGACGCTAAAGCTGGGGGCAGTTTCGCTGCCGTCCTGCACAAACTTCACCACGTTGCCAGCAATCACATCCGTCTGGGTAAAGGAGTCCAGCCGGTTGAGCACTTCTTCCCCAGTATCCGGATCCGTGACCAACGTCCCGTCGGTAAAGAAACCATTCGTCGCTTCGTAGGTGTAGACCAATTCGTCTGCCGTTTGCAGCCCCGCCGCAAACTCGGCATCCGTCAGGGCAAACACCGTCGGGTCGATGAAGAAGGAACCATCTTCGGCAATTTGAGCCGGTGTGCCTGGAATGGTAACGGTGAGTTCAGGCGCGTCATTGACAGGGGTGAAGTCAATATTACCGTCGACGGCAGGCAGCGTCGTCGTCTGGTCCTTCACCGTAATGGTAAAGGTTGGGGTATCTTCCCCTTCGTACAAGAAGAAGATCTTGCCATCCAGCACTTCTTGTAAGGTGAAGTTGTTGTCGGCGACTTTACTGATGCCGTCGTCAAACAAGAAGCTGTTTTTGTCATCCCCACCGATGATGAAGCGGAGCTTGGTATTGGGAGTATCCGGGTCAATGGCGTTGAGTTGGGCAGTGGTCACCTGGAACTCAACGCCCTCAGTGATGGCGAACTGGTTCGTTTCTAATGCGGGCGCATCATCTATCGGGGTAATCGTGCCCGTACCGCTATTGGTGGTGAAGTCGGAACCATCGCTGACCTTGATGTCGTAGCTAATGGTATCGGGCGTCACCCCAGCTTCGGGATTATCAGTATTCTCGCCATTGTTGATAAAGAAGACTAGTCCCGACTCAATATCGTTTTGAGTGAAGGTAGTGGTGATGTTGGCGGCATTCGTACCGTTGAGGGTAAAGTCACCGCCGACCACATTGCTCACGGTAAAGGTGAGGGTGCCGCCCGCAGGCAAGTCGGCATCGGTGGCCGAGATAATCGAGGTCGTAACGGGGGTAAAGCTGTCTTCGGCGACCGTAATGGGGCCGAGTTGAATGCCGGCAGTAGCCCCATCTTGATCGACGAAAACGGGGGCATCGTTGGTGTTTTGGAAGCTGATGATGTTAGCTTCGACGGTCGTGGATTTGTCAGCGACTTCACCAGCGGTTCCAGTGGTAGTGAGTCTGCCATCATCCGTCACGGTGATGTCAAATTCGGGGGGAATTTCACCATCGTAGGTAAAGGTGACGTTGCCCAACACCACATCCTGATAGGTAAAGGTGGTCGCGGAAAAGGCCGCTAGCACCTCAGCCGCATTCGCCGCCGTGGAGGTGATCTCGATATCGAGGTTGGCGCTGCTCAGGGTTTCTTCGTCGGCGACCTTAAGCACCGAAGTATTGATCACCAGTTCCTGACCTTCCACAATGGAAAAACTGTTCAGGGTAACCTGTGGCGCATCATTGACACTGCTGAAGGTGAAGTCGTCGGGGGCGCTGACTGTAACCGTGACCGACTCGGAATCGGGAAACTCCGTGCCGTCAAAGGTGAAACCGTTATCGTTGAGGGTGACGGTGAAACTGGGAGCGGCTTGGCTGCCGTTTTGCACAAACTGGATCACATTGCCCGCGATGACATCCGCGTGGGTAAAGGTGTTGTCAACCAGCGCATTGCCTGCGGCATCAGCAAAGAAGCCGTTGGTTGCCGTCACGGTATAGACCAAATCATCGGCGGTTTGCTGGCCCGCTGCAAACTCAGCATCCGTCAGTGCAAAGACCGTCGTGTCGATAAAGAAGGAGTCCCCTTCATTGATCGCCCCGCCAGGAATTGTCACCGTCAGCTCTGGCGGGTCATTGACGGGGGTATAGTTGACAATATTGGCCGCGATCGCGGGCAGATTCGTGGTCTGATCCGACACCTGAATCGTGAAGGCAGGCGTGTCTTCCCCTTCATAGAGGAAGTAAATATTGCCATCGAGGATGTCTTGCAGCGTAAAGTCAGGATCGGCAGTGAGCGTTGCTCCCCCATCATTGCTGAAGAAGAAGCTGCCACTGTCGGGGCCGGCGATCGTAAATTCCACCTGAGCCGCTGGAGTATCAATATCGGTGATATTCAGCTGTGCCGTCGTCACCTGAAACTGGACACCCTCAGTCACGTCAAAGCTATTGACGAGATTTGTCGGCGGCTGATCAATCGTGCTGGTAAAAGTCGCGGATCCCGTCGCCTCCGCAAAGCCGCCATCCGCATCAGCAACCTTGACGTCGAAGCTCGGATCGACTCCAGAACCATCGTCAATAAAGAAGATCAGGTTGCCAGAGTTGAGCTGCGCTTGGGTAAAGGTTGTGACTTTGCCCTGGCCAGCCAAGAAGAAGTCACCCCCCTCCACATTAGACACGGTGAAGGTCAGCTCAGTCGGGCCGGACTCTTCATCGGTGACCTTAATGATCGACTCATCGAGTGGTTGCGGAGTCCCCTCATCTAGCGTGAAAGCGAGCTGAATCCCTGGTGCGACATCAGTATCCACCGCTGGGTCAAAGACCGGCGCGTCATTTTTTGCCGTAAAGCTGACAACATTGCCCGCTTCAGTATCAAAAGCCCCCTCGTCATCGGCCACCTTGATCGTGAAGCTGGGACCAACGGGGTTGCCATCGGCATCGGTCAGATCCGCTGCATTTTTGAAGAGGAAGAAGACATTACCATCAATGACGTCTTGGAGGGTGAATTGATCGCTGGCAATGTCTTGGAATCCACCCGCACCATCCGACTCCACAAAACTATCTTTGTCTAGCCCGGTAATGGTGAAGGTCAATTGACCGGGACCGTCAGTATCATCTTCATCCGTCGCATTGAGGATGAGCGGAGTAACTTTCAGAACCTGATCTTCAACCACCGTGAAGCTATTAATGAAAATATCGGGCGGATCGTTAGTTTCGGTAACCGTGCCGCTGCCAGTAATCGTCGACGTGCCGCCCTGTCCATCACTGACGGTGATAGTGTAGCTCGGGTCATTAGTGCTGCCGTCGTTGGCAAAGCGCACATTACCCGCAGTAATTTGCGCCTGGGTAAAGGTGCTGGTCGGGCTGCCGTTCAGTAAAAATTGCCCGCCCTCCACTTTGCTGACCGTAAAGGACAGGGCCGATGCCGCAGTCTCTTCGTCGATCGCTTCAATAATGCTGTTGGTGATGCGAATAGACGGCCCATTTTCGACGACGTTGATATCGCCCAACTGAATTCCCGCTGTCAGCGGATCTTTATCGACAAAGACCGGATTGTCGTTCTGCGCGGTGAAAGCATCGGCTGGAATTTCCACGAACTTGCTAGTCGAGGCCCCGTCATCATCGGTGACCTTAACCGTAAAGGACAGCCCATCGACGCCCAAGTTGTCGGCATTGGCATAGAGCAGGCTGACCTTGCCGTTATCGATTTGCTCAAGGGTGAAGGTATCGTCAACAACCGGACCAGCCCCACTATCAACCAAGAAGCTAGCAGCGCCGGGGCCGGTAATGGTGAAGGTGAGATCGGCAGCCCCGTCCGCATCATCTTCCGCATCCAAGAGGCTACGGGTGATTGGCAGTAGTGTGTCTTCAACAATTTCGAAATTGCCGACGAAGAGCGTAGGCGGATCATTTACGCCCGTGACGTTGACGTTATACACCAGATCGGCAAACCCACCATCGCCGTCGCTCACTTGTAGCGTGAAGGTGTCGTCGGTTGCTGCAGTGCCATCGCCATCAAAATCAGGATCGGGAGTATAGGTAAAGTTGCGAACTCCGTTGGCAGGGCTGCTGCCCAAGGTGAGGGTGCCGTTGTCGGGCGCGTTGATCACATTCCAGGTCAAGACATCTTCGAGCCCAACATCCGTGGCGGTGACGGTGAAATTTTTGGAGGTATCTTCCGCAACTTCGAGGGTGGAGGGATTGGGGTTAGTGACTACCGGCTCAACGTTGAATACTTGAATTTCGCGAGTGGTGCTAACGGTGGCCCCGGCAGCATCGGTGATGGTGACGGATACGGTGAAGGTGCCGTCGCCTTCGTCAGCATAGGTGTGGGTGAGATTCGCGAAGGAAACCGTCTCTTGGTCAGTATTGGTGAAGATGCTGGCGTCAGTGTCGTTGAAGGTTTCAACCGTGCCGTCGCCCCAGTCAACCGTGATGGAATGAACGTCATCTAGTAACGGTTCGGTGGAGTTATCGACGTCGTCGAAGGTGCCCGAAAGCGTGATGGATTGCCCCTCGTCGATGCTGGTGTCACTATAGGTGACCTCAAGGTTAATGGGGTCATCATTGACCGGGTCAACAAACACCGCGATGTTGGCAAAGGTGGGGTCATCGCCATCGCTCACCTGGACGACAAAGTTGTCTTCCCCAAAGAAGTTGGCCTTGGGCGTGTAGGTGATTTCTTGAATCGCCCCGGTATCCGTCAGGGAGACCTTCGCAGTGCCGTTGTTGGGAGCTGATGAAATGGACCAGTTGAAGGCGGTGGCCGTCGCGTCGGTGGCCGTCAGGGTGACCGAGCCCGCAGTGTCTTCGTCGATCGCAATGAAGGTGCTGGGCGGGGTCAGGGTCGGCGGATCGTTGGCGATGATGATCGATTCAGAGGCGATCGCGCTCTTGCCAAAACTATCCTGAACGGTCACCACCACGGAGACATCGTCGTTCGTCAAGAACTGGTGCTCAGCGTTGAAGAAGTAAGTATTATTTGCGGCGTTGAAGTTGAGGTCACTGGTGGTGAGGACCGTTGAGGGGGTGCCGTCATTCCAGTTAATGGTGACTGTAAAGGTGTCGCCAATATCGGGGTCGACAAAGTTGCCGCTGAGGGTAATGGTGTCACCCTCAGTAATGGTGTTGTCCGAAGCCGTCAAATTCAGTGCTGACGGCGCATCGGCCACAGGGGACACGGTGACGTTAAAGGTCAGGTTGTCGGTACCACCATCATCATCCTGTACCTGAACCGAAAAGGTTTCCGTGCCGTTGAAGTTGGCTTTGGGCGTGTACGTGAAAAATTGATTCGGCTCGCTACCCACCGGAGGCGTTAAGGTGCCCCCCTGGGAAGGCGTACCCGCACTCCAGGTAAAGGTGTCGGCGGCGACATCCTGCGCCGTAATGAAGAAGCTTCTGGTGCCATCTTCGTTCACCGTGAAGTCAAGAGGCACAGAAGATGACAAATCGGGGGCGACGTTGAGCACCGAGATCGCCCGCGTCACGGGGGCACCGCCGGTTACGCCCTTGCTATCAACTACGGTCGCCGAAATGTTGCCGGAGAAGTCGTCGGTGTAGGTATGGACGGCGGTGAACGCACCGCTACTATCCACCAGGGCGGTGCTGTCGGGAGTGCCATCGCCCCAGTCAATTGTGACGGTTTGCGTATCGCCAATATCCGGATCATCGACCTGCCCGGTCAACGTAATTGTGCTGCCTTCGTTGATGGTGCTGGGGGCACTGATGCTAGTAATTTCGGGAGCTTCATTGACGTTCTTGACCTGAATAAACACCGTCTCAGTGTCGGTAAACCCAGAGGCATCGGTGGCGGTGACGGTAAGTTCGGCGATCGCAGGGAAGCCTTCAAAATCCAAATCGCCAGGGTCATTGACCGACAACTCGCCGGTCGTCGGGTTAATCGCAAAGGCGGCCTGATTGTCGCCATCGTTGTCGGGGTTACCCGCCGTAATCGCCCAGGTTTGGACGGTGCCGGTGACATTCACCTTGCTGTCCGTGCCATCGGTGGGGGCAGTGCTGCTATCTTCCGGCACGGTGAAGACCTGCGCCGGAGCGATCACCGGCGGCACAGACAGGGCAATGGTAATGCCCCCGGCGTCGGTCGCGGTCTTTTGCGACCCTACGCCATCCACCGCGAAGTAGTAGGTGACACCATCCAAGGCTTCGAAGGTCACGCTAGCGGCATCGGCCCCGGTCGAGCCAAAGTCGGTGGCTACAGGCACAAAACTGCCAAAGTCAGTGGCATCAGCTCCTGGCGGGCCATTATAAACCGCCAGCACCGTACCAATGGAACTGCCCGTCGTGTTCACGTTGACGAGGCCGCTGACCCCGTCGCTGCGAGTCCAGCTCCACCAGATGGAATCATTCGCCAGGATTTGGTTCGTGTTGCTGGCCCCAAACAAGGTGGGGTCATGCAGGGGTTCATTCGACTGAGAATCGGCAGTCGCATTGCCTCGAGTGCTATCAGAGCTACCGGGAGTCAACGGGGCAGCGTTTTCGATGTCGTCGTTGAGGATGCCGGGGTAAGAGGCGATCGCCTCCGTAGTCAACAGCGATCGCTGAGCGACCTCGCCCCAAAAGGCGTCAAGGGTCCAGTCGCCACCGCGTTTGGCATGGCCCAGCAAGTGAGTAGAGGCCGCGATGTTGGCCTGAGTGAGCGCGTGAATGGCCGCCAAAAACTCGGCCCCGGCGTCTCCAGCGGCGACCTGGCAACCGTAGAAGTGAATTTGGGTGACGGCAGTGTGGGCGGTCCACTGGCGCAGGCGATCGCGATAAAGCGGTAGGGTCGACAGGCTCAGCTCTGCACTACCCAGCGATAATTGACCCGGCGCACCGTGAGCCACGATGTAGATTTCAGCCACGTCAACACGTGCTGCCAAGGCCGCTGCAATTTGGGTGACCCCGTCTTGAGCAGGCGACAAAACCAAGACTTCAGCATCAAAAGCAATTCCCGCAGCCAACTGCAAAGGAGCCTCAATACCGGCATCGATAAAAACAATAGACTTCGCTTTATTCGCCATGATTCGCATCCCAAAAAAATCTATAGATTGCAGGTCGAGATCACCTTTGTTCCTCGACTGAGCATTCTTTGATAGCGGCCAACACGCTGCCCAAAGTGTATAAGAGGTTTCCCCAAAGATCACAGAAAAAATACGGACTTTTTCCACTTAACAACTGGAAATCTTTTTCTATGACGTAGATGCTGAGCTGCCCTGTTGTTGCGATCGCCCACAACCGAGTAGAGCGAAATCGGAACAGACGCTTGATCGTAGCCACGTCCGGCTTGCGATATTGCTGTCCCACCGGGCATTTGAGAGTTATCAGGAAAAAGACCCGCTAGTCACTGACTAGCTTCACCGGTTCTTAATAATTCCATAAGGTGAGTGATGGCCTCACCTAGCCTGCCCAACAATTCACAAAAAGCGCCAAATCAAATATCTAGCAAGGTTTTTGAACGGCTCAAGACAGCTTTGAAATGACCTATCCCCCCTTTCAACAGCACCATCTAGCATGTGCACACACTAGATGGGTGTAAGAATACCCACGCTGTCATTTAAAACACGCATAACTAGAGGTTTTTTTGGAAAAGCCTCACTATTTCCAACTCGACCGACAGTTACCCCCGCCATTTTTTACACTTATTAATATAGAGAGATACCGAGAGGGCGACACCGAACAACAACAAGGGGACACAAGTGTATATCAAGCCGATCGCTATCCCGGAAACTTTTAACAAACCTTTACACGATATTTTTCTGTTCACTTTTCAATGCGGGCAGTGTTTAAAATCAAGCAATTTATTGCAATCTTTTTTAATCGGTTTTCGAGAAGATTATGAAACGCATTAATCATTTTGAGCTGCTTCTAGCTGTATGCAGATGACTGAGCTTCATGCAGACCTTGAGCGCGGATAAAGAGTGCTTTACCCATCCGTTTTTGGCTCATCAGTTAGTTGCTTTCGCAATCATTCTCTGATGGTTAAAGCAAATGTATTTTTGCCCTGACCCATTGCCCCACTGTGAGTAGTGTTGATCAACTTCAAGACCCCGAACAAAATGCTACCAGTGGCGTTTTACCTATCTGGTCAACGATGCTCTGGGGTGGGCGCTTTGTTGACTGCAACCTCAGTAAGGCAACCCGCACGCGCCGTTCATTATGCAACATCAGGCAGAATTGCGATCGCCCTATCGTAAATTGGTCATTAGCTAGGGAGGCGCATCTAAGGGTTGGCCGTCTCCCTCAAAATTGGGGGGCAGAGGGGCCACATGCAGAATTTTGAGCTTCCATTTCGAGGATGTGTATAAGCGGCAGCCCAAGCTTGGAAGAGGGACTGCTGATCGGTACCGAGACTTATGCCGCTGAATACACTGAATACTCGGACATGGGGGGATTAGCTATCTCTCAAAGCTGTTCGGTGTCATGCTAAACCCATTCGTCGTCGGGCCGTTGAGTTTCAAGATGAGCACGCCCTGAGCAACCAGCGCATTCGCTAACCGGGGGTAGACGCAACGCGCGGTGGAAACCATCGAGGTTTAAGCGCCGCCTTCTGGCGCGTAGTCGAGCATCATACTGCCGGTTCACCGATGGATGAGTCGATTAAATAGACCCCTCTCAGCCGTCAGCAAATCGCCGATTTATTGTGCGAAGAAGGTTTATGAGTCAGTGTGATCGCCAACGATTCTGGGACAGGTGTATCAAACAGGCCCAAAAGTGGCTCAGGCGTTCCAGGGGAACATCAATTTGTGTTCGATGAAGTCTGCCTCAATGGAACTATACGGCCAAGCCGCAGCAGACTTGATTTTGATAAGTGATTAAATCCTCGTCCTAAGTGCTTGTTATTCCGCGTTGTTACTTAGGAGACATAAGCGATACTTAAGCTATCGCCGACTTCACACAAGTCTTACTAAACCCATATTGCTTTTTGTGTGCTTCCGTAAAGTTCTTTGATGTATCGAAACCATCATGAAACATTGATCAGGGATTTTCACTGCCTGCATCGAGGATCTTTTAGGGAAAATTTGGTCTTTTCCCGTAACATCCCTGTGTTCACTCAGCCGTAAGCAAAGCTTTAATGTGGATGAAGCATGCGTGAGATATCTCAAACTGAGTTTAAAATACTACCTGAGAATAATCCTTTCTCAGTACACGCAACAGCCCCCTGCCCTTTGTTGACATACAAAAAACCATCAACACAACAATAAGTCAGGTGCAACTACCATGAAATCCTTACTCATACAACTGCTCATTCTTCCACGTGGTCTGCTCTTTTTAGGCGTTTTTTGCAGTGCTAGTTTAGTCCTGCTCACAGTGCCCGCCGAAACTTTGGCCGAGGGCGGCGGCGATGAGTTTCCGGGCCAACGTCGAGGTGGGGGAACCCATGTTACAGTGCAGGTTGTGGACGTCCGTTAAGTTCTATCTACATTCAGTAGCAACCATTTCCGCAAGAAATGCCGAATTTGCTCGCAGCATTGTCTAAACTGGTGAAGTACACCGGCTCCGCGAATACCCAAAATTACGGATGTCGCTTCGGTGCCTCGCCAAATTAGTCAATGTTGTAACGGCGTTTCTAAATAAGCGGTTATCTTTGGGTGCATCCCACTTTTGCAAGGTTGTCTCCCACCCTGCGGGCAGAGCATAGCTCTACATCCCCCGACTCCTTCTCCCCTTGAGCTACTTGATACACACAAGTTGCCTGTTATTCAGCTCCCTTAGTCCCCTCAATTTTGGGGGGACTAAGGGAGCCAATGCAGCATTGTGAAGTTTATTCCGAAATGTGTGTACTTAGTAGCCCCTTGGGAGAAAGGGAGCCGGATTTCAAAGTCCCTCTCTCAGGGAGAGGGACTTTGAGTGAGGGTTACATAACTGGGATGCACCCGTTATTTTTTACATAGGATTACGAATTGTTGTCCTTCACCCCTTGATTGGCAGAAATCTGTTGAACATTGAGCCACAGTCTGCATCTACCCGGAAGAACGCCGTTGCAATGAGTATTTAGATACTAGAGCCTTTGCTCGCTCATCGTCAAAGGCATCCATTCAGCAGTGTGGCCCTTATGGTGCGATTGCCCCTCAATTTTTATCAAACAATAAAGCCCCTCATCAATCGTTTTTCACAGTCGTTGCCCTTTAGCGGCCGCTCAATTTTGATTGCGACCCTAGTGGCAACGACTTTCTTGACAGGGGCGAAAAAGCTCGGAGGACTCCAGCGCTTTGAGTTGTTCATTTTTGATTCGTTGGTGAGGCTCAAATCGGATCGAGGACTCGATCCGAGATTGGTCATTGTAGGTATTACCGAGACTGACATTCAACAATATGGTCATCCGCTTTCGGATGAAGAAGTTGCCAATATCTTGGGCATTATTCAACAACACGATCCTAAAGTTGTTGGTTTAGATATCTATCGCAAAACTGAACATCCGCCTGGCCAAGCAGCGCTACAGCAGCAATTTGCCGCAGACAATTTAATTGCGATTACCAATGTGGGCACCGACCCCGCTATTGGTGAGGTGCCGCCGCCCGACGGCATTCCTTGGGAACGAGTTGGTTTCAATGACTTCAGTATTGATCCTGACGGCGTCATCCGGCGAGGCTTATTGTTTGTCAGCGCAACTGATCGCCCCTTTTATTCATTTGCTCTGCGATCGACCCTAGCTTATTTGCCTCAGCACGGTACGACTTTTTCTCACGACAACGACACCCTTTATATCAATGGTCAACCCATTCCCCGTTTAGATGCTAAGTCAGGGGGATATGAATATGCCGATGATCGGGGATTTCAAACTCTGTTGCGGTTTCGTTCGCGCACGTCTCCTGCTGAAGTTCTTCCGGTGGAAGATGTGATGGAAGGGCGGTTTAACGCTGCTCAATTTGAGAATAAAATTGTTTTAATTGGCTCAGTAGCGCCTAGCCTCAAAGACGAATTTTTCACTCCCTATAGCGCTAGCCGAGAAAATCAGTTCAAGATGGCGGGTGTTGTTGTGCACGCGCAAATTATCAGCCAACTCCTTGATATCGCAGAGGGTCGACCAGCTCAGTACAGCTTCTTGCCGCCCAATGGTGAATTACTCTGGCTGTTTATTTGGACGGGCTTGACTAGTTTCTTGACCTGGAAGATTCGTCGACCGGAGATGCTGTTGCTTGCTGGCATTGCCCTGCCTCTTGGACTTTTTGGGATTGGCTGGGTGGCGTTGGCCGAGTTTGTATGGCTGCCCATTTTTGAGCCTTTGCTGGGGATCTTAGGAGCGGGCGCATTGGTCATTGCTCAAAAGTCGATTTATCGTACGACCTACGACAGCTTAACGGATTTGCCAGGACGAGAAGTCTTTTTATTACACATTCAGCGGGCACTCAATAATCAGAAAACGAAGCCGGTGATTGTTGCCTTTTTAGACATCGATCGCTTCCAAATCATCAACAAAAGTCTAGGCCATTTTGCGGGCGATCGCGTTTTGATTGAAATCGCTAAGCGGTTACGCAAAATGTTGGGAGAACACGGTCAAATTGCCCGGATTGGTGGAGATGAATTTGCCGTTTTATTCCATAATACTAGCCAGGCCGAGGTCAAGACCTTTTTGGATGAAATGCGCTCCGTTTTGTCTAGTCCGCTGATGTTAGGCAGGCACCGTTTCTCCATTACAGCGAGTGTGGGGTTAGCTATCACTCAGGCCAACTATGGGCAAACGCCTGATGAATTGCTGCGCGATGCCCACACGGCAATGTATCGAGCGAAAGCACTTAAAGAAGTTCAATTCCAGGTCTTTTCCAACGATATGAGAGAGGAAGCGGTAGCCCGATTAGATCTGGAAAGTGATCTCATCAAGGCCCTAGAGGACAAAGAATTTTCTCTTTTTTATCAACCTATTATTCATTTGGGAACTGGAAAAATCTCCGGTTTTGAAGCCTTGATTCGTTGGAATCAGGAAAAGCGCGGTTTGATTTCCCCAAATGATTTCATCCCGGTGGTTGAAGAAACGGGCATGATTATTCCGTTAGGTGAATGGATCCTTAAAACTGCGTGTCAGCAAATTAAAGCCTGGAATCAACAGTTTCCTAACTTGACGCTAAAGATGAATGTGAATTTGTCGCGACGACAATTTGATCAGACTGATTTAGCGGCACAAATTGAGACGATTTTGACACAACTGGATTTGCCAGGACGCTATTTGCAACTCGAAATTACTGAAAGCATGATTATGCGTGATGTTGAGGCGGCTCATAACTTAATGTTGCAGTTAAAAGCTTTGGGCATGGAACTGGCGATCGATGATTTTGGTACGGGCTATTCGTCGCTTAGCTATTTACACCGTTTTCCGACTGACACGCTGAAGATTGATCGATCATTTGTAAGCAGTATGGAAAACAGTGCTGAAGACCATGACATCGTGGAAACGATCATCAGTCTGGGGCAGAAACTCAGTATGAAGTTAGTGGCTGAGGGCATTGACAGCCCTGAACAACTAGACCTCTTGAAGGCAGCAGGGTGCCATTATGGCCAGGGATACTTTTTCGCAAAACCGCTGTCGGCTGATGACGCAACGCTGTTTTTGAAGCAGAGCTTGCGATCGCCGCTTCCCTTTCCCATCTCTTCCTCAGGCTGAGGTTGGCAGGAGCACGGGATCTTGCTTCCCAAAGCCGGGAATCCAGGTAGAATGCGGGTGGCAAACTTTCGGAATTCACCTGCTCATGACAGAAGCCACTCATCAAAAGTTTATGGCAACGGCGATCGCCCTTTCTTTAGAGGCCATGCGGTCTGGTCGGGGCGGCCCTTATGGTGCTGTAGTCGTGAAAGATGGCGAAATTGTTGGCCAGGGGATGAACGAAGTTACCTCCATGAATGACCCTACGGCCCATGCCGAAATGACGGCTATTCGCCAAGCTTGTGAGCGAGTTGGTAGTTGGCAGTTGGCAGGGTGTGAACTGTATACCAGTTGTGAACCCTGTCCGATGTGTCTGGGAGCTATTTATTGGGCGCGATTGGACAAAATCTATTACGGCAATACTAAAGAAGTGGCGGCTCAGTTTGGCTTTAATAGTCAGTATTTTTATGACGAGGTTGCGAAGCCGCGTGACCAACGACAACTGCCGATGCAGCTCTTGATGCCAGAAGCCGCCGTTACTGCCTTTGAAGAGTGGAAAAATCAGCCCAACAAACAGTCTTACTAAATTAAGTTGATTGCTGTGTGGATGTTGATTACGCAACATCTGTTATCACTGTGCAGCATGGTTTTTACGATGGCTCGTCATCGGTAGGCGGGGTGACTGCATTGCTTTGATGGCGACGCTCGCGCAGGTTTTGGGCCTTGACCTTCAGGTCTTTAAAGAAGTCGGTTTCGACAATTTCTTTGACTTCGCGAGTCTTACGAGATTCATCAATTTCAATTTTGAGGGCTTGTAACTGGCGTTTGAGGTCTTGTTCGCGGGTGTAAACCTCTTTTGCCATTTTTTCGAAAATGCGCGCAAGTTTGCCCAGTTCGTCGCCGCGTTTGGCGGTTTCATCCAGGGTGGTGACCGTAAAGGTGCCCGCTTCGATCGCTTCAGCGGCGTCGCTGATATTCAAAATTGGACGGGTGATGGCGCGATCGCTGAGCCAGACTGCCGCGATCGCCCCTAACCCCAAAAAGAGCGTGATCGCAATCAACAGACGATTGCGGCTGCGATTGATGCGAGTCAAAAAGACCGACTCGGGGGTGACAGTACCGACGACCCAATCAAGTTGACCGAGGGGTTTGAGCGCGATGTAATATCGCTGCTTGGTCGCTGAGTCATAGAAAGAAATTTCTTGCAAACCGATCAGCTTATCTAATGCCACATCGTTGGCTACCAACGACTGATAGGCGACTTGGAGTAGCTGATCTTCGACCTGAGAGAGGGGCATGAGTTCGGCGTCAACGTTGGTAGCATCTCCAACAAAGGTCTCGGCTAGGGCCTGCGGATTGCTAGAGGCAATCAAATAGCCCTGCGGATCGACAATAAAGACGGCCCCTTCCCCTTCTTCTTTGAGTTCATCTAAGTATTGTGAGATTTGCTGGAGTTCGAAAGAGATACTAATCACTCCGCGAATGGGGGTGTCCTCAGACTCTCTGTAGGTTGTCGTGGCATCCAGCCCGACCGCATTACCGGTGCGAAATACATAAAGGTCGGTCCAAACATTTTCTCCAGGGTTTTCAAAAGCTGCCTGGTAAAACGGTCGAATGGGGGAGTAATAAAATTCGGTGCCAACGGTTTCTTCGACTTTTTCCCAATCGCCATCGGGCTGATATTCGTAAGTTTGAACGGTTTTTTGGGCGGTTGCAAAATCGTCTTGCCATTGCTGAGTTTGCAGATATTGTTCAGCAACTTTAGCGCGTTCGGCTTGCTGCTCTGCTAAGTCTGAACCGGGTTCCCCCAAGAGGCCCAAGGTGTCGTCCCACTGCCGTTTGATCAGGTTATAAAATCCATCCGGCCGTCTTTGGACGCCTAAATAATCGCCATTAGCAAACGCGAATTGTACCCAAGTGAAATTTTCATTGGCTTGCAACAAATTCAGATAGAATCGCCCTTGGACTTCGGGATCCTCAAGTTCAAATAGACCATCATCCAGACTATTTTTGACTAGCTGTTTGGATGACAGGATATTTTCAAAGAGGTTTTCAACTTCGTTTTCAGTGCTGTTCATCAATTCACCGTTGATTTGCCCCACCATTTCATCCACGTTTTGACGAGAGGTGTAAGCCCAGGGAAAATGCACGATCGCGGCAATGGCACTGACGGTTAGCAGCATCACCCCAGTGATTTTGGTTTTGAGACTGAGACTCCGAGTCGTGGCTACCGCATCCGATGCCACGGAAAAGCGTTGGGGCTGAGGAGATGGACTCATGCGGAATCAACCTGACGGGGGATGCGACTAACAAGATTAATTAGATCGCTAAAGCAGTTTAGCGTTTATGGATAGGCTACCGTTACGCCGGTGCCGCCATCAGCTTGTTCTGCCGCTTCAAATTTCTGGATTTGGGGGTGGCGTTTGAGATAGTCGTGGACGCCACGGCGTAACTTGCCGGTGCCGTGGCCGTGAATGATCCAGATAGGACCCTGGGCACGGGCGATCTCATCTTCTAACTTACCCTCAGCTTCGGTGACGCGCATACCTCTTAAATCGAACGTATTCTTTGAAGTTCTGATGGCGGGAGCGGGGGGGGGCGGCGCGGGCAGGGGCGGCGGCGCGACTTTGGCCTTGGGCAATTCGGCTTTTTCGCCCTGGAGCGACTCAATCTCTTCGAGACTGACGGTCAATTTCATGAGACCGAAGCGCACCATGAGTTTGCCATCCGCATTAGGGTCTGCCAAGACTTCGGCGGTCTGCCCCAGGCTGGGAATCCGCACGCGATCGCCCGCCTGGGGTTTGAACCCAGGTTTGGGTTTCGGAGTCGAGTGGGGCTGATGCTGCGCCGCAATCTGGTTGACTGCGTCCGTGGCTTTTTGCGCATCCTGGGCGGTGGGCTCCCCTTGCTGTAACCGGCGGATCACCTGGGCAATGTCTTTGCGGGCATCGGCGATCGCGGCTTGAACGGCCTGTTCCTGCTGCTGTTTCAGTGTCCGTTCGCGCTCTTCTAAAAAGTGAGCTTTGCGCGAAACCTCGCGGTGTAACTTTTCGGTTTCCGCCAGGAGACGCGCTGCGGCGTCGGCTTTTTGTTCTTGTTGTTTCCGCTGGGCTTCCAATCCGGCAATGACTTGATTCACGTCTTGCTGGTGGCTGAGGCCGATTTGATTTTGGGCGGCGGCCACGATCGCCTCATCCAGTCCTAACCGGTGGGCAATGGTGAGGGCGTTTGACCGTCCGGGAATGCCCCAGAGCAAGCGATAGGTGGGAGAGAGGCTGACGTCGTCAAATTCGACTGAGGCATTTTCAAAGCGATCGTCTTCGTATTTCAGCGCTTTGAGTTCGCCGTAGTGGGTCGTGGCTACGGTAAACCGGGCATGGTCGGCTAGATACCGGAGTAGGGCGATCGCTAACGCACTGCCCTCGGAAGGATCGGTGCCTGCGCCGACTTCGTCGAGAAGGACGAGGGCGTTAGAGCGGGGGGGGATGGGTTCAGCCCCAGATGAATCGGTATCTGCATTACTGCTATCGGCTGGTGGTTGATGGCTTTCTTCTGCGGTCTGAGTCGACAGGCTTGGAGCTGAAGCCATCGCCGACTCCTCACGCTGGGCTGGTTGAACTGCGGCCAAAATGCGGCTGATGCGCTTAATATGGCCCGAAAACGTCGATAAGCTCTGCTCAATGGATTGCTCATCGCCAATATCAGCAAGGATCTGGTCGAACCAGGGAATTTCAACCGGTTCTTTAGCGGGAATGTATAATCCGGCTTTAGCCATCAAGGCGGCCAGGCCAAGGGTCTTGAGGGTAACCGTTTTACCGCCCGTGTTGGGACCGGTGATCGCAACGACGCGGGTGCGGGGATTGACGATGACATCCACCGGCACGACCTGGCTGCCCTGTTCGTGGCGCTGCTGCCAAACCAACAGCGGGTGGCGGAGTCGACGCAGGGTAGTTTGTTCGGTGTCGGTGACAAAGCGAGGGGCATTTGCGCCGAGCCATTCGCTGTAGCGGGCACGGGCTGACGCCAGATCCAGGACTGTCACGATGCGCAGGAGATCTTCCAGATCATCATGAATTTCGGCAACCTTGGCGGTGAGCGCCCGGCAGATGGCCTCTTCTTCCACTTGCTCCTGGCGCTGTAGTTGTCGTAGGCGGTTGCCCATGGGGACGATGCTGTTGGGCTCAATGTACAGGGTAGCCCCGCTGGTGGAGGCGTCATGGACGATGCCCGAGATGGCGTCTTTTTGGGGCGCTTTCACGGGGATCACGAAGCGATCGCCCCGTTGGGTAATCACCGCTTCCTGAATGGCATTGCTGTGCTGCTGGAGAATGTGGTTGAGCTTTTGATAAATCTCGCTGCGCTGGTGCTTGAGTTGCTCGCGAATGCCGCCCAGCTTGGGAGTAGCGCGATCGGTCACTTTGCCGCGATCGTCGATGCAGTAGTGAATGTCTTGCTCCAGTTCGGGATAGGTGCGGAGGGGCGCAATGAGTTGCGAGAGGGTGGGCAGCTCGTCCGCTTCAAATCCATCGATCGCGCGCCGCAGTTGCCGGGCTCCCGCCAGGGTGGTGGCGATGTCAAGCAGTTCGGCGGGTTGCAAGAGGCCCTGCCGCTCGGCCCGCTCCAACGCATCGCCAATATCTTGGATGCCCGCAAACTTGAGACCGGGCGGATGCTGGTCAATCTGTAGAGCTTCGGCGGTTTCTGCCAGCAAGCGTTCACTCTCGGCCTGACGGGTCGGTAAAGGGAGTTGACGAGCCGCGATCGCCCCTAACTTCGTAGCAGCAAACGTCGATAAATGCTGGCAGAGACGAGACCACTCTAAAAGAGAAAGCGCTTCAGATTGAATCAAGACAGACGACGAGTAGAAAAATGAACAGGACCGTGATTACAACGGCAATAGACTGTTAGTTCAGTATAGAATCTCTGACCATAGACGGGAGATCTACAGAAACTTAATCAGGACTTCAGTGAAAATTCAATGAAACTCGGGATAAATAACTAAAGACAACAGTATCTTCAACATGAGTGAGTGCAAGACGGCTCTGTTCGCTCGCTTCCCCGAGCGCCGCGAATCCACCTACCTCGCGATCGCTGACCTGATCGCGAACCCCTTCGCGATCAACCGGTCTGTAATTGACGACGCCGCATTCACCTTGTGGGGCACTGCCATTTTTTCTAGCTCGCTTTGGTCAAATGTCATGAAATCGAACTCATCCCCGTGACCAACTTACCCGGATTCATCCACCCTTTGTCTGAAAGGGACTGCAAGAGCTGATGACCGGCAGTTACGAGACGGGTTGTCTGAACTGGTTAAGGAGGAAGACTTCGTTGAAGAGTTTCGGATTCCGGATTTGACCCTTCGCTCTTACCCACACGCGACTACAGCCCCCAGGATGTCTACTCACTCCAGCCCTCGCTCAGTGCTACCCCCGTCCCGAAAGCTACCGCTACGCATGGTTTTGGTAGTGTCATTTGTGGTCCAAATTGCGGCGGCAGTGGGCTTGACGACCGCCTTATCCTGGCGCAATGGGCAGCAGGCGGTGGATGATCTCGCTTCGCAACTGAGTGAAGAAGCTGCCACCCGCATCCGCGAACACTTACAGACCTATTTGCTACAGCCCAACCTCTTACAGCGAGATAGCCGCAGCAACCTTTTTTATGGCGATGTGCTGCTGACCGATACCACAATGCTAGGCCGCCACTTTTGGCACCAACTCCGCGCCTCTGACGGCATTACTAGCATTTACCTGGGATACCCGGATGGCACTTTTTTGGGGCTTCAGGAACGGGATAACGGCCAAACTGTACTGTGGGAAGTGACGCCCGAAACCGCTCCCCAGCGGATTACCTATCGGCTCAGTGAGGCCGGTGACCGACGGGAACCACTCAGCTCGCAGTTTTACGATCCCCGTGGCCGACCCTGGTATCAAGCGGTGCTCAAAAATCGCCACGCCAGTTGGAGTCCGATCTATGAATTTGCCTCCGATGATTATCCCGTGCTGGGGATTACGCTGGCCGCCCCCATCAACGGCGATCGCGGCAAGCTGCGGGGGGTGCTGGCCCTCGACTTGACGCTAGAGCAAATCAGCAGCTATCTCCGCACGCTAAATATTAGTCCCAATGGTGAAGCTTTCATTATGGAGCGCAGCGGCGATGTAGTGGCGACCTCTGCCGCTGAGCCCCCGTTTATGACGCTAGACAATGGCGAACAGGCGCGGCTGCGGGCAACCGCCAGTCAGGAACCGATCATTCGAGAAACGGCTCAGTACCTGATTAAGAAATACGGCACCTTAGAACGGGTAGATACCGCCAGGCAGTTTACTTACAAATTAGAAGGGCAACCGCAACTGGTGCAAATTGTCCCCTTCCGGGATGGCCGCGGGCTCGACTGGCTGATCGTGACAGCGATTCCCGAAGCGGATTTCAAGGGGCAAATTGCGGAAAATACTCGCAATACCCTGATGCTCTGCCTGGTGTCTCTAATTGTGGCCAGCATCATCGCCGGCATTACCGCCCGCTGGGTGGCCTACCCGATTCATCGCTTGAGCGAAGCGGCCAAAAAACTGGCGGTGGGCACCTGGGATCACCCGCTGCCAGATGGCCGATTTGAGGAGTTAGCTGAACTTTCGCAATCGTTTGAAAGTATGGTCAAGCAGCTCCAGCAGTCGTTTAACCAACTTGAAGAACACAATCAAGAACTCCAGCGGCTAGACAGGCTCAAAGACGAGTTTTTAGCCAACACCTCCCACGAACTGCGAACGCCGCTCAATGGCATTATCGGCCTGGCGGAATCGCTGATTGATGGGGCCAGCGGACCGCAAACTCGGCAAACTAAAGGTAACCTGGCCATGATTGTGGCCAGTGGTCGGCGCTTGTCGGCCCTGGTGGATGACATTCTCGATTTTTCCCAACTGCAACAAAACCGCGTGGAGATACATCCCCGACCGGTGGGGGTGCGAGAAGCCGCCGAAGTGGTGCTGACCCTGAGCCGACCCCTCGCCCGCGAAAAAAAGGTGCAGCTGATCAATGCGGTATCGCCCAAATTGCCGCCCGTGCTGGCGGACGAAAATCGCCTCCAGCAGATTTTACATAATTTGGTGGGCAACGCCGTGAAGTTCACTGAATATGGCATGGTGGGCATCTCCGCGCAGATTATTCAGCATCGCGATGACCATCCAGTGATGTTGCCAGCCGACTTGCCGAGTATTTGTCCGCGCCCGTTTCATCTCGACGAAGTTCTATCGTCACAGGGGCACCGCCATATCGTTCAGCCGGTGTTAGATGCCGTAACGAGCAGTGGGAACGATGGGGCAATGGAGCAGCAGCAGGCGATCGCCCGCTCCTCGCCTGATGGCAAACAGTCTCCGATCGCCACTGCCGATGCCCCCACTCCGACCGCCTCGGCGGCATATTACCTGGCAATCACCGTGTCGGATACCGGCATCGGCATTCCTGAAGATAAGCTAGAGCGCATCTTTGAACCCTTTGAGCAGGCCGATGGCTCGACCTCTCGAACCTATGGCGGCATGGGAATCGGCCTGGCCGTCTCCCAAAAGCTCGTCGAACTTCAGGGCGGTACTTTTCAGGTGTTGTCGGCGGTTGGGGTCGGGTCGCAATTTACCTTTACCTTGCCGATTACCACGCAAGCGCCGCTGCCAGCCACTCCAGATTCGGCGATCGCCAAAGTCCCTTTACCCACCGTCGCCGCCCATCAGCTGCCCCCTACAGTGGCGCGACGGCGACCTGAGCCACCGATGCCGGTGGAGTCATCGCTCGAAGTCGATGGCAACGGCGCTCTGGCCGCCTATGACGAAGCCGATGCCGTATTGGCTCGGAGTCATTTTTTGATCTTGGTGGTCGATGATGAGCCCATTAATCGCCAGGTCATTCGCAATCATTTGGCGGTCAAAAATTATCAGGTGGCACAAGCGAGCAGTGGCCCCGAAGCCTTGGCGATGTTGGCCGATGGCTTGCAGCCGGATGCCGTGTTGCTGGATGTCATGATGCCCCAAATGACGGGCTTTGAGGTCTGCCGCAAGCTGCGCGAAACCTATCCGGCCCATGCGCTGCCGGTCATGATGCTGACGGCTAAAAACCAGGTGGGGGATCTAGTCGCGGGGCTGTCGGCTGGGGCTAACGACTATCTCACTAAGCCCATTTCCAAAGGGGAACTGTTGGCACGCCTCAAAACCCACCTTTATCTCTCGAAGATTAACCAGGCGTATGGGCGATTTGTGCCGCGTCAATTCCTCCAGTTTTTGAATAAAGAAAGCATCGTCGAGGTGGAATTGGGTCATCAGGTACAACGCCAGATGTCGGTAGTATTTGCCGATATTCGTGATTTCACCAGCCTGTCGGAACAGATGACCCCGGAGGAAAATTTCAAATTTTTGAATGCGTTTTTGTCGCGGATGGAACCGGCGATCGCAGAGCACAACGGCTTTGTCGATAAATATATCGGCGATGCCATCATGGCGCTGTTTAGCCAGGGGGCTGACGATGCGCTCAAAGCCAGCATTGAGATGCTGCGCCGCTTAGACCGCTACAACCAGGAGCGGCAGCGGTACAACAAGACTGTCGTCGAATTTGGCATTGGGATCAATACGGGCACAGTAATGCTAGGTACGGTGGGCGGTCGTAACCGCATGGACAGCACCGCGATCAGCGATACGGTCAACGTGGCTTCTCGCATTGAGCGCATGACCCGTATTTACAGCGCCAATCTGTTGATTTCCCACCACACTTTTTTGGAACTCATTGATTCCAATGTGTATGCCATGCGGGTGATTGACCGGGTGCAGGTGAAGGGCAAAGTGGCATACGTCAGCGTTTATGAGGTGTTTGACCCCGATCCGCCTGAGCAACGGGCAGGGAAACTCGCCAGCCGCACCGATTTTGAAACGGGGTTGGCGTTGTTCTACCAAGAGCGGTTTGCAGAGGCTCAGAAACGATTTCAGCGCTGTGTGGAAATTTGCCCAACCGATAAAGTGGCGCGTAGCTATTACGAACGTTGCAGCACTATTGTGCAATCGACTAAATAATCTTCGGCCTCTGAACTGCCCCCCAAGATGGGTTCTTGCTACCCTCCCAAGTTTTCAAGCTTGGTTGGGAGTACTGTGGGCCAATCGGACTAACGGCAGGCGGTTAACGCATGGCGATGGTGATTTGATTCTGCACCAAAAAATGCTTGATTTCGCTAAGTTTCTGAATTGCCGCTTCTAAATTCGGCAGAAACTTACCCATGGCTATTTGGTTAAAAAAGACGAACATCTGGTCGTAATAGTCTCGAAATAATTCATCGGTGTAAAGTTTATAAATAAATTCTGACAACGTCATGGGGCGATCGCCATCGGCGGCGATCAGCAATTCGCCTACACCATTGACATAGTGAAACCACAGGATACTGCCATCACTAGACAATATATTTTTAAAGTCTTCAATGAGGTCAAAAAACTGCTTAGTCAAGGATGAGCGACCAAATTTCAGGAACACCACGTCGCTTTCATAAAGCTGAATCCAGCTTGAAACCAAGGCCAACAAATAAGCTGTAGAAGTGATGTAGTAGCCTTCTTTGGTGAACCAATCGATGGATTTCGCTTGCCCCGGTGCAAGGCCCAAAGCCCGGCGGGTGTCATTCATCTCTTCTTGCATTTTGGGCAATAATGCCCGCAGGCGATATTCCAGCTCATGGCAGGCATGGCTTAGCGGTCTGGCATAGCGATATAGCTTCTTGCGCGCCTCAGTCGACTCACTAAAACGCGGGGCCAGCCAGTAGGTTTCGGCCAGGCGAAAGGCTGTCGCAACAATGCCGCCCCCCAATACGCCAAACAAAAAGTTAGACAGATGCTCGTTCATCTAGCAGTACCGGATGACTACAGTCACCATCAATGAGTTGAGCGACCGGGAGCAGGCTGACGATCGCCCTAACCGCCCAACGACTCAACTCTTTCCCTGACCTTTTGGACAGCGTCAGATTAAGTGCTGGTCTAGCACCTCGACATACTCTTCGTACTTTTTCGCCCCGACCAGGGTTTCCGCTAGCTCTCCTTGGGAGAAAAACATGACCGCCGGAATGCTCCGAATCCCAAATCTTTTGGCAACTGCTTTATTGTTATCCAGGTCGAGCTTGAAGACCTTGGCGCGATCGCTGTACTCATCTGCCAGTTTGTCCATCAAGGGGGCCACCAGTTTGCAGGGGCCACACCAAGTCGCGGTGCAATCGACGACAACCAGAGATTCAGACGCTAGGAGAGCATCGAATTCGGTTTCATTTTGAACGTAGGCTGCGGGCATGCAGGGACCTCATAAAGTCCTATTCTCCCACGCCAACCCACCAGGAACCTGAGAAATGTGGATACCGCTCAGCAATTCTCAGTATCGCTTTGCGGTCTTAGCCCATCCGCTCCGGCTGAGCTGGCCGTTCGCGCAGCAACTCCTCGAGGGAGGGCGAACGGCCAATTTTCCAAAATGAGAATTGCTGGATACCGCCAAGACAGGGGGCATTTCAACAACTTTTGTAGCTTTTGTCCCGATTTCGTTTATTTCCTCAGGAAGGGTAAATGCTGACTGAGTAGCCGCCATTTACAAGGGGGGAACCTGCTCTATGGCGGTTGCGCGGCAGCAATTCACCCTCTAGTGGAACTACTCAAATATTTATGGAAGCGTATCAAAAGGTTGCCATGCTCACGGTCGGCTCAACGGTGTCTTTGTCGGCCATGAGTCTGTCAGCTCATGCTCAAACGACGGGAACTGCCGCTGATTTGTTGCCGTTAAATCCTCACGGCGTCTCGGTGGATACGGCCCCCAACCAACTCAAGGCTGCCGGAGGGGTGAGTGTCACCCTCAAACCCGAGGCCACCTATAGCCCGGATATGCTGCAGGCGGTTGCCAGCAATATTAATCAGTCAAATCAATCAACGGCAGCGGACGACACCCCAGATATTGGTGATTTGGTCGACTTGAGTTTTGTAGAACAATTTATCGACGAGGACGGCAATCTTGATCTGCCCCTGGGCATCACGGTTTATGAAGCGATGGGCCAGACCTCGATCGGCTTTGGGGCAGAATTTCGGTGACTTTGCCAACGATGTAGCTGTTTGTAGCTGTTTGTAGCTGTTTATCGATACCCATCGTCCATGCGGCTACCGCGTCACCGCTGGCGATAAAAAATTAGTCAGGTCAGGCATCCGGTCCCTGGCAGACTGTCCGCAACATGGGGGCAGGTCCAAGGAAGCGGGTTCCTGACAGCAGTTTTAGGGCAATCCCAATTCGACAACCCCAGTGCCCATATACGCCCCCTTGTGGGGACGCTCAGCGGAGTGCTTCCACAAAGGGCATAGCAGAAGGCATTGGGGATGAACGGTGACTAACCCCAAGCCGCGATCGCTGTCTTCTACACCTTTAACAAAGGTGATAAATCGAGGTGAGCTTCGACGGCATCGGCCAGTCCATCCAACATCATCTCGCGCTGTTCGCGGAAATTGGCGACCCCCGTCGGCAAAGAACTCAGCCCCCGTTGCTGCCTCAGACAGTTCAGCCAGGCTCGCCGCCAGGGGCCGTTATCAAAGAGGCCATGCAGGTATGTGCCCCACAACGCCTGCCGCGTGTCCACAATGCCGAGAGACTTGTCTTCGAATAAAAAATCAAACTTGAGACTGCTGCTCGTCGCCTCTTCTGGCGGCACTAACTGGGTGCGTCCCTGGTGCAGCTCATAGCCAGAAATTGGCAGTCCCATTTGAGGATATTGAGAGCTGGTCTCGCGCTGGCGGGCAATTTTGCGGGGGGTAATAACCGTGCGAATGGGCACCAGTTGTAGCCCCTTATAACGACCGTCAGGGCCTTCGATGCCTTCGGGGTCAGCCAGATACTCACCCATCATCTGAAAGCCGCCGCAGATGCCGAGCACCGTGCCGCCCGCATGCATATAGTTTTGAATGGCTTCGGCCATGCCCGATCGCTGCAACACCAGCATGTCGGCGATCGTCGTCTTGGTGCCGGGCAAGATCACGGCATCGGGGTATCCCAAATCTTCGCCCGGAGCCACATAACGCACCCGGACAGACTCTTCAGATTCTAGTGGGTCAAAGTCAGTGAAGTTCGAAATATGCGGCAGCTTAATCACCGCAATGGTGAGGGCCGCAGAAGAATTTTTTGACGATCGTTCCAGCAACGAGAGGGAATCTTCGGCAGGAAAAGCGTGATCGAGCATCGGCAGCACACCGATCACAGGAATGCCGGTACGTTCTTCTAGCCAATCGATCCCTGGTTGTAAAATCTCTTGCTGCCCACGGAATTTGTTAATGATAATGCCTTTGACCAAGGCGCGTTCTTCGGGGTCGAGCAGTTCTAGTGTGCCCACGATATGGGCAAAGACTCCGCCTCGCTCAATGTCGGCAACCAAAACAGTTGGCGCATTGAGGTGCTTGGCTACCCGCATATTGGTCAGGTCGCGGTGCTTGAGATTGATTTCCGCCGGGCTACCTGCGCCTTCGCACACCAAAAAGTCAAACTCTTGTTCGAGTCGCGTCAGGCTATCTTGAATGGCTTGCCAGCCCGTGTCAAAAAACTTCTCGTAGTAATCTTGGGCGGCAATCCGACCCACCGCCCGCCCCCGTAGCACCACCTGAGAAGTCATATCCCCTTGGGGCTTGAGTAAAATCGGGTTCATTTCTGCTTGGGGAGCGACTTTAGCAGCCCAGGCCTGTACCGCTTGGGCATAGCCGATTTCTGCCCCGGCATTGGTAACGTAGGCATTCAAGGCCATATTTTGTCCCTTAAAGGGAGCTACCCGCCAACCCCGGCGACTCAAAATACGGCAGAGGGCAGTTGTCACTAGGGATTTACCAGCATGGGATGTTGTGCCCACCACCATAATTGCTTTCACAGGAGCCTCCAAAAATTGAGAGACGAGGTTTGGATAAAATTTGTGGTGCGACCTGTTTAGAGAGCTCAAATGGCAGATATTTGCTATTCGAGATACTCGCTACTCAAAGGCCGGTCACTTTGGTAAGAATACCCAAGGTTTGGATGAAATCATATAAGTTTTTTCAAAACAACCGTATAAGCGCTGTCTAGGCAACTCTTCTGGATCAAAAATGAAGGCTCATCACTGGTAAATCGTAGTTGAACATAGTCCCCTGTACAAGGATTTAGAGCCTGGACAGGAGAAATACAGCGATATCCAAGTTTCTAAATCAAAATCCTTGTCAGTGAGCAATGACAGCAATTTTAGTGATCTCGATCAATCCCTGATTGGCGGTTATGTGTAGTCGAGTTGGGCTCCGAGGGTGGGCTTATAAAAATAGAGATTTGAAGAATTCAATGCAGAAATCTACTACTGCGGGAGAGACGGCTGAGTATGGTCGGCTTAGCAGCGTAAAACCGGCGGAGAAATCGAGCAGCGAAATGGTCAGTTCACCCGACACGGTTTGCGGATTAGCTGGGCAGATATTTCTTCGACTCAGGGGTACAAGGGTCTCAACTGATAACAAGATAATTTGATGCACTTGTGAATTTCCTGGTTCCATATCTTACTGATCGCTTAATGGGATCTCTCAAGGGACAGATCGCGATTTTGAATTCCCTCGATAGACTGTAGTCGCTCAATCCAATAGGCGATTTTGTTCTAAATATTCAACGTAGATTGAATCGCCAGGATGAACCCTGATTGGCGATCGCCAAGGCAGGTACGAAAATAAACAGATAGAGGAGAAATTTAAGGATGAGTGTTTCTATCGGCGATCGCGTGCCATCTGCAACCCTGAGACGCTTGGGACCCAATGGGCCAGAAGAAGTTTCAACTGATCAACTTTTTGCCGATAAAAAGGTTGTACTATTTGCCGTGCCAGGGGCATTTACCCCGGCCTGTTCGGATACTCATTTACCCGGCTTCGTAGAAAAAGCAGAGGATATCAAAAGTCAAGATATCGACGAGATAGTTTGTGTGGCGGTAAACGATCCGTTTGTCATGAACGCTTGGAGCAAAGCGGCAGGCGTTCATGACCAAGTCGAAATGCTATCTGATGGTGCGGGTGAATTTACACAAGCGATGGGACTCACTGCTGACATGAAAAAAGTGGGATTGGGAATGCGCTCTCAGCGCTATGCCGCCATTGTAGAAAAGGGTGTGATCCAGGATCTCGCAGTCGATGAAATGGGCGAGCTTGAAAAAAGCACTGCTGCTCAGGTGCTCAAAAAGTTGAAGTCTTCATAAGTTTATTCATCACAAAAACTAAATGCAGCGTGGAACTTGCAGACAGCGTTTTTGAAGCTAAGTGGGTAGGCTAATTGGCCTGTAGAATGGCTTAGCGATCGCGTAACCAGGGTGGGCGGTGGTTTACCCTTCGGGAAGCAAGCTACGTGTCTCAACCGCAATCTAAATGTCTTACATTTGATTGCTCCTTTCTACTTAGTGAGGTATGAAAATTTAGTGAGCCATGATTTTTTTAAATCCCTGCTGCTCAGGGAAAGTTCTATACCTCACCAAACAGAAGACGCTGTCGTAGTATTCATGCTTACACGTGTGAAAACGAAAATATCAGTTCATTTATCTGTGCTCACTCCTCGTTCATATATTCCTGCCTAGCAAAAAGTGGGCTGCAAAAACTCATTTGGATTTATTGATCTGAGCGATTTTATTGACTACGATGACTGAATCTCCTACCGCCTACTTTTGTTGTCGGTGTGCCCCGCTCAGGAACAACCCTGCTAGCCACGCTTTTGGGTAGCCATATCGAGATTTCCTGTGGGGCGGAAACTCACTTCTTTCCATATCTTGAGGCCAATTTTCTTCAAATTTCTTCAATTTTCAAAGATCCAGTGTGGCCCAATCAGGCTACTGCATTTATGTCTGCGCTGAGTCTTGGTGACTACTCAGTTCGTGATTTATTTAGAATAAGTTCTCAGGAAATTTTTGATTACCTGGCTACTCGTCAACCTTCGATTGCTGCCTTGCTTGAGAGCTTGACTGTACCGCTAATGCTAGCTCAGCAAAAGACGCGATGGGCGGAGAAAACTCCTAACCATCTTTTGCATCTTAGAGCGATACGACGATTTTATCCTGCCGCCAAGATTGTGCGTATTGTCAGAGATCCGAGAACTGCTGCGTTTTCCATAGACTTGTTGGGTAATAAGGGATAATAAACCTCATCCAGATTCAGAAGTGGAGTTTTGGCATGTGGGAAACCTCACCGCCTGCGGCACCTCTCCTTCTCAAGGCTACGGCTTATACATATCTCGAATGTGGCCTCGACAGGCTGCATTCGCCCCCCTTAATCCCCCCAATTCTGGGGGGAGACCGGAGTTCAAAGTCCCCCAAACTTGGGGGATTTAGGGGGCTAGATAGCGTGAAGTAGTCAGTCAGGAACTTATGTATAAGCGGCAGCCTTCTCAAGGAGAGGTTTGACAAGACTCTAATTCCTCTCCTTGAGAAGGAGAGGTTAGGTGAGGTTCTGCCCGATCAAACAAAACTCCAGTTCTCAACTTAGACGTGGTTTAGCAAGCAGTCGGGTCGGGCCATCCCACTGTTGAACTTAGACCGCATCCTCAATCAAGCTCGACTGCTACGAGCAATGATAGGCCTCAACCGGCAAGCGTTCGAGGCGCTATTACCGAGGTTTGCCCAAGTCGATGAACGCAGTCTGTTCACCCCCCCTAGCGAAACGCCAACGTGCTCCTGGTGGGGGGCGCAAGGCGACCTTGAGGACGAACGACTTTAGGGGCAAAGCAAGGACTGCCTGTGCGTAAACTCAGCCGCATGGCAGATTCATCGAGCGATTGCCAGAGGTGCAGGAGGTGATCGTCGATGGCACAGAGCGTCCTGGGCAACGTCCGAAAGACCCAGAGCGACAACCGGCGCATGACTTGGGCAAAAAGAAGCGGCATACTCGTAAGCACAGGACGGTCAGCACGCGCAAACAGCGCGTGATTATCCTGACGAAGGCTAGAGCGGGGACAGTGCCTGACAAACAGCGACTCGATGAAGCCGAGAGCGTTGAACACCTTCCCGATGAGGTGGCGATCGCGGGCAAACTGCGGGTTGTAGGCATCCGCCGCAGGCGAAACAGTGGACGCCGCAGCGCCCTGAGATGAGGATTAAAACATGAGTCTGGTCTCCAGAACGTGGGTACGGAAGGAAACCAGAACTCAAATGGCCCAGCGGCCCCCTTGTAGTGCAAATCGGGGTCGCTAGGGCACAATGGCTCTAGCCGCCAGACTGCTTGCGCCAGTTTGGGTGTTTGAGATGTTAGTATTGCGTTCATGTCTAATCAACTTGAACTTTTCCCATCAGATAGATCGCGAAAGCGCGACAAGAAATTTGGTAGGTCAGGAACTTTTGTAGATAACATGAAACTGCCTGTTCATAGGTGGTTTCGCTACTCTGCAGGTTTTTCAGCAGAATGGGTTGAGCAGGTCATACAAAGTACTGGCTATAAAGCATCAAATATATTGGATCCTTTCGCCGGATCCGGTACTGTGCTTATTGCTGCGGACAATAAACATCAAAACAGCATTGGAATTGAAGCGCATCCCTTCATTGCGCGTATTGCAAATGCAAAGACACTTTGGGCTTCATCTCAGAGTGAATTTTTGGAAAAGGCAAATCAAGTTTTCAACCTTGCTCAACACTCCCCTGAGCATGAAACAAACTATCCTGACCTGATATTTAGAAGCTTTACGCCTGCTTCTTTGAAGGATCTGAATAAGCTTAAACAAGCATATTGGGATTCTGCCGATGGAAGTCCCGCAAGTGAGCTTGTTTGGTTGGCTATTACTGCCATTCTTCGTCCTACATCTTCAGTTGGCACAGCTCAGTGGCAATATATCCTACCTAATAAATCTAAGAAGAAAACTATAAAGCCTTTTGAAGCCTTTCAAACACAAGTGGAAGTCATGTCTATTGACATGCAAAGGTTTCAATCCCAGAAGGCTGTTTCTAGCGCAAAAGTTATATTCTCTGATGCTAGGAACTGCGATGGAGTTCTAGACAACTCTATTGACTTAGTAATAACTTCGCCACCTTACGCTAACAATTACGATTACGCAGACACCACTAGGTTTGAAATGTCTTTCTGGGGGGAAGTTAGTTCTTGGGGTGACTTACACGATGCTGTCAGAAAGTATTTGATAGTTTCTTCAGCTCAGCATGCCTCAATTGAGAAGCTAACGCTTGACAAATTACTACAGAGACACGAAGTCAGGTCTATACAAAATGAATTAGCAGATGTTTGCCAAAAGTTGGCATCTGAAAGATTACTCCACGGAGGCAAGAAGCATTATCACACAATGGTTGCAGGTTATTTTGTAGATATGGCGAAGGTTTGGCTAAGTCTTCGCAGAGTCTGCACTGAAGATTCTCAAATCTGTTTTGTCATAGGTGATTCTGCTCCCTATGGCATTCATGTTCCTGTTGAGCGTTGGCTGGGGGAGCTTGCTCTGGCTGCGGGCTTTGAGTTCTACACGTTTGATAAGCTACGGGACCGAAATGTTAAGTGGAAGAACAGAAAGCATAGATTTCCTCTTCATGAGGGAATTCTTTGGGTCACAGATCAGGCAGATAAATTGACGATGGCTACTGAAAACAAAAAACCTTCTTCCTCAGGGCATAAACTCGGCCAGCTCATCGGTGATTGGTTTGAAAGATATTTTGTTCTTCCGGTAATGAACAAAGTAGCCAAGGATTTAGAACTTTTTTTGGATAATCGCTTTATAGATAGGCCTCAGGCTAGTAGCGGTCGGGGAGAGAAAATCTTGTGGGAGGATGAAGAGGGCAATACTGTAGATTTTGATTTTGTTCTTGAACTAGGTGGTTCTCATCAAGATAGAGGTGTACCGGTTGCATTCATTGAATGTTTCTGGAGAAGGGGGGCTAGGCACTCAAAAGATAAAGCAAGAGATGACAGTGGTAAGTTAATGCCTATGCGCATGACTTATCCAACTGCTCGTTTCCTAGGAATAATTTCTGCAGGAGACTTTACAGGGCCAGCCCGCGAATTAGTCCGAAGTCGAGATATAGATCTTTTATATGTACCCAAAGAAAAGTTGGTTCAAGCTTTTAAGTTGAACGATTTAGTAATGGACTATCCCGATAATCTTCCTGAAGCTGAAAAACATGAAATTGCCCAAGCTTTTGAAAGTAACCTTACCCGTGAAAAGCTTATTAAAGTATCTGACACTTTGATTGATTTAGTCGGCCAAGCAACGATAGATTCATATTCCGATCGTGTTCGTGCAAGATTAAGTGCTTTACCTCAGGAGATTAGATTCATCCTAAGATATGAGTCTGAACCTCTGGTTTTCCGTTCTGTTCAAGAAGCTTCTTCTTTTCTCTCAAAACCATCTTTAAAGATGGTTGGTCAAACCGAAAGTTTTCTCTATCAAATTACATACAGTGATGGAAGTGAATTTGAACAAGTTGCCAATTCACTAGAAGAATTGCGGCAGCTGCATGAACAAGTTGAAGTGCTTTCTATCCATATGTCCACAATATTATCAAAGATGAACTAATCACGTTCAGTAGTTTACAAACCATTCATCAAATTGGAGATGGTAGCATTACCGATATAAGAATTGCAGACGATTGTCTCTTCCAAGTTACCTGTGAGGTTTAGCCGCATTAAGCTTCCAAGGTTTGGCCCTCAAAGCCCAATAGCTCCCTGACAGCTCCAAAAGATCGAAGATGGGGGATAAGGGCTGAGATGTGATTATCGAATGCCGCATTCTCAATGTTTGAGCCCACCTAAGCTACCTAGCTACCTTTTCTCCGTGGTAGGATTAGCTACCGTCTTACGATTTAAGGCTTGACTGGATGGCGAACCCTTAATCCCCTGGTGAGCTGCCCAGTGAGCTGACAAGCCACTGTTTACGCTGCTGAGGGCACTACGAGTCGAATGCGCTTTTCCAAGATTTTGATTGCCAACCGGGGGGAAATTGCGCTCCGAATTCTCCGCACCTGTGAGGAAATGGGGATTGCGACGGTCGCTGTCCATTCCACCGTCGATCGCCACGCCCTGCATGTGCAACTGGCGGACGAGTCGGTGTGCATTGGCGAAGCCCTGAGCAGCAAAAGCTATTTGAATATTCCTAATATTATTGCGGCAGCGCTGACGCGGGGGGCCGAGGCGATTCATCCCGGCTATGGCTTTTTGGCGGAAAATGCGCGCTTTGCGGAAATTTGCGCCGACCACAACCTGACTTTCATCGGCCCCACGCCAGCATCGATGCTGTCCATGGGGGATAAGTCCACCGCGAAGGAAACCATGCAGCGGGTGGGGGTGCCCACCATTCCCGGCAGCGAGGGTTTGTTGAAAAGTGACACCGAGGCCAGGGCGATCGCCGAGCAGATTGGCTACCCCGTGATGATCAAGGCGACGGCGGGCGGCGGCGGGCGGGGGATGCGTCTGGTGAAACATGCCGACGAACTCCGCAAGCTCTATCTCGCAGCGCAAGGCGAGGCCGAGGCGGCCTTTGGCAACCCCGGTGTTTATATGGAGAAATTCATCGAAAAGCCCCGCCACGTGGAGTTCCAAATTCTGGCGGATAGCTACGGCAACGTGATTCACCTGGGCGAGCGGGACTGTTCCATTCAGCGGCGGCACCAAAAGCTGCTCGAAGAAGCCCCCAGTCCGGCTTTGAATCCGGAACTGCGGGAAAAAATGGGGAACGCTGCCGTCCGGGCGGCCAAATCCATCAACTATGTGGGGGCGGGCACCGTCGAGTTTTTGGTCGATGCCTACGGCGACTTCTATTTTATGGAGATGAATACCCGCATTCAGGTGGAGCATCCGGTGACGGAGATGATCACCGGCATTGACCTGATCGCCGAGCAGATTCGCATTGCCCAGGGCGATCACCTCGCCCTCACGCAGGATCAGGTGAAGTTGCAGGGGCACGCGATCGAGTGCCGCATTAACGCCGAAGACCCGAAATACAATTTCCGCCCGACCCCAGGCCGCATTAACGGTTATCTCCCCCCAGGGGGACCCGGTGTGCGCATCGACTCCCACGTCTACACCGACTACGAGATTCCGCCCTACTACGATTCGCTGGTGGGCAAACTCATCGTCTGGGGTCCCGATCGCCCCACGGCCATCCTCCGCATGAAGCGGGCGCTGCGGGAATGTGCCATCACCGGCCTACCCACCACCATTCCCTTCCACCAAACCGTGCTAGAGCATCCCAGCTTCCTCGCGGGCGAAGTTTACACTAACTTTGTCAGCCAACTACTGGATTTGTAAGGGTGGCTGGGTGATTGGGTAAGTAGATGGGCTTAATTATTTGTAGGATGTGTTAGCGCCAGCGTAACGCATCAAATTCCTGTGGAATGGTGCGTTTTCCTGTGGAATGGTGCGTTACGGCTTCGCCACCCAGCACCCTACAACATTGTTTGTTGATGTCCACCTACTGACTGGGTGCTGGGTGGCTGGGTGGCGTTAGCGAGGCATTTTGGTTAAGCCCTCCGCCCGGTCGTTAGTGCCCCTTCGCAGAAATCAAACCGACGCAATACTTCTACATACTCGTTCAAGCTATTTCAACAAAACCTGGGCGAACACAACAGTTCATTGCAACCTGCACTGGGCAACGATTTTTTGATCGCAAAATGGAAGGCACAGTGCCCCGCAATACATTTTGTCGAGGAACCGCAGCCGGTCTCGACAGCTTTATAGATGCCCTGGGGCTGACGTTATCTTGGACTTATTTTGATGATGCTCTCTCAACCAACCACTGTCCGCACCGCCTGGACTCCCTGGGTCTTGGCGATCGCGGGATTCTGGCTCAGCAGCAATCTCGTGCTCGATTTCTTAGTGATGCCCGTGATGTACGTTTCTGGCATGGCGGCGGATACCAGTTTTCCGGCAGCGGGCTATTCCCTGTTTTGGTCCTTTAACCGGATGGAACTGCTCTGCGCTGCCGTCATTTTGACCGGCGTGCTTGCTTTGCGCCATCGTCCCCAAGAATTTGAAGTTTGCCACAGCGGCAGTCGGTGTCGCTGGGCACTGGTCTTCAGTGCCGTGCTGCTCGGGTTGACCCTGGTTGATACCTACGTGCTCACGCCCGAAATGGGAGCCCTGGCTTTTACCCTCGAAGCGTCTGGGCAGGCAGCATTGACCCCTGTGATGGCGGGGATGCATAGCCTCTATTGGATGTTTGAAGTAGGCAAATTGGTCTGTCTGGGGGGGCTGGGCTGGCTCTGCTTGAGCGATCTTCGGTCGACTGAGACAGCCTGTGCTGCCATTGATGTCATGGCTTGAGACCATTTCTAGAAGTCTCCTATCCGGGCGGACGGGGTGGGCTGAAGCTCACCGCCTCCCCCATCGCTGTTCTGCCAACCCCGTCCTGCAGCCACGGGGCTTGGTTTGGCTAGATGTCCTTGAGTTCGCCGCCGGGCAGGTGTTGGCGATCGCTTAGTCAAGTTGGCGATCGCGCAAACCGGGGGCGGGGGCGCTATCCTCCGTTGTCGCTCTCTAAACCTGCCGCTGAAAGCCAGTTCTCTTGCATGGAGGGCTGGCTTTTTTGGGCATCCTGAAACTTAGTCAAAAATATCGCTCGTTTTGCGAAACTTATCAGCCAAACCCATGCCATCGGGCCAAAGCTGACATATCATTAGCGCCATTGATGCAGCTACAGGTCGGCGAGCATTGCAGAGGAACTACCATGAAACTGTCACGACTGACCATTGCCCTATTGGGGGCCACTACCATTACGGCGGCATGTCCGTTCTATAGCTGGGCTCAAGAACCCGCAACCCCTGATGCGGCGTCTCCCGCTGAAGCCGGACCTACTGCGGTCGAGTTTTACAATACCGGCGTGAGCCAGTTTGAAGCCGAAGAGTATGGGCAGGCGATCGGATCGTTCACTGAGGCGATTCAGCGCAATCCAGATTTTGCGGAAGCGTATCTCTATCGGGGAGCTGCCTACAACGCGATCGAAGACCTGGGTGATGCCATTGCAGACATCAACCGAGCCATTGAACTGGACCCCGAATTGGGTCGTGCCTATCTACTGCGGGCGGAAATCAACTACCGTTTGGGGAATGCTCAGCAAGCCCTGAGTGATGCCCAACTGGCGCTGGCCCTTGACCCCACCCTGGGGGATGCCCGGCTCTATGAGGGGTTGGTCGCCTTGGAAGCGGGAGAAAGTCAAAAGGCGATCGCCGACTTTACGGCGGCAATTGAGCAAGACCCGACGGAACTGCGGGCGTATCTGCTGCGGGGCTTTGCCTACGACCAGCAAGAAGATTATTTTGCCGCGATCGCCGACTTTTCCTACGTCCTCGAAGCGGAGTCAGACAATGTCATCGCTTACATTGGCCGGGGCGCTGCCTATTATCACGAAGGTGAGCTGAGAGAGGCGGAAACGGATTTGACTCGGGCTCTCGAACTCAATGATGAGTTGCCCTACGCCTATTACAACCGCAGCTTTATCTACGCTGCCCAAAACCGGCTCAATCGCGCCTTAGAAGATTTGGATCAAGCGATCGCCCTGCAACCTAATTTTCCTCGCGCTTACCTCAATCGCGGCTTGTTGTTGGCCCGACTGGGGCAAGATGCGGCGGCGATCGCCGACTTCAACCGCGCGTTGGCTCAAGATCCGGAATTGGCTGAGGCCCTGACCGGACGCGCCAATCTGCAACTCTCACGGGGCCGGGAAGCCGATGCGGTGAAAGACTTTACCCAAGCCCTCGCGTTAACGCCGGATAATGCCGCGATTTACAAGTTGCGCGGTGATGCTTATCTCGCCGATGGCAACACCGCCGCCGCTCTGGCCGACTACAACCAGGCGATCGCCATCGCCCCCGATTACACCGCTGCCTATGCGGCGCGGGCGGAAGTTTATAATGCGATTGGCGATACCCAGCGGGCCTTTGACGACTACTCTTTGGTGATTTCCTTGGACGATGAGGGGGTTAACCCTGACGTGCTGTACAAACGGGGACTCGTGCGCATGCGGCTGGGCGATCGCGCCGGGGCTCGCAATGACTTGCAAGAAGCCGCCAATCGCTACCTGGAAACCAATCAACCAGATGGTTATCGGGAAACGGTGATTTATCTACGCCAACTGTAAGCCGCCTGGATGGACGCGATGCCTCGGAGGTTTGGCCAAAAACTATGGCAGGTCTGGGGATGTCTGGGCCTGCTGATGTTGACTCTGTGGCTGGCCGGGATGCCCGTCGCCCAGGCCAGTGTTCACGTTTATCATGAGCGACCGGGACAAGTCACAGTGCGATCGCGCCTCAGCCTGCGGGATTTTAGCGATCGCGCCTGGCAGGCGATCGCCTTCAAACGCACTCAGGGCGACACTTTGCCGGGGTACTATCTGCGACTGGTGGGCTTCCCCGGTGCAGTAGAAGTCGATCGCCAGCAACCCATCGCGCTCATTTCCCCCACGGGACAAAGCTGGCGGCTAGAGTGGGCCGTCGACCCCCAGGCGAAGACGCTGCCGCCCAATGTGGGGCAGTTTGACTTAGCGCCATTGCTGACGGATATTGACCATGCGCTCCCCCTGGAAGTGCAGCTGCCGTTGGTGGGGGATGAACCCGCAGAAATGGCGATCGCCCCCTTCATCGTGGCTGAGTGGCTGGAGGTAAAAACCAGTACGGCATCACCAGCGCCAATGGGAGCGCCCCTGGGAGAATAGCCCCAACATCAGCCCGACAAATTGCAGATAGCTCAGGCCTACCAGAAACGCGGGAATGGGCAACAGGCTTTTGACAAACAGCACCAGCACCAGACAGCCCACCAGCGCCCACAGCGTCGCCGCATCCAACCGCACCTGGCGAAACACCCGCTCCATCAAAATTACCGCCAGGACCCCGATCCCCCCCGCCACCATAAATTGCAGCAACAGGCCCACGAGGCCCCCCTGTAGGGCGGCGCTGGTGCCCTGCGGCCAGACATTGGATAATCCCGCCACCCAAAATAGCAAGGCAACATCCAACACCGTCGCCAACAACACCGTCAATAAGGCATTCTGGATCAGGGGAATCCAGGGCAGTGTCTTGACGCGCCAAAGGGGATCTCTCATTGCCTGACTGCTTGCCACTAAACCTCAATGCCCTCATCCTATCTCACTGATTTCCCCAATCTGGCCGCCATCGGCTGGCCGTTATCGGTAGTCGTGATGCTGCTGCTGCACTGCGCGATCGGTCTCGTCGCCGCCCAACTCGCCAATCGCAAAGGGGCTGATTTGGGCCTCTGGCTCATCTGGGGCATGGTCGGCGGCACCCTGTCACTCGTCACCGCTCTGCGGTTATCCGCCGATCCGGAGTCGTGAGCGGTATTCTCAGTGCATCGCTGTGCGGATGCCCTCGATTACTGGAGAGAAGCTTAACCACCCTGCAGGGGCGAGGCAGGCTCGATTTCACCATTCGAAGAGCCCGTTACGGCCTCACCCCTACGGAACGTTCAAATTCCACCCACCCACCCACCCTCACACCCACCCACCCTCACCCCCTGCCTCATGTCCAAAACCTTCCTGCTCCCCGACGATCGCGCCACCTTCGCCCTGGGCCAATGGCTGGGGAATCGTTTGGTAGCAGGAACCGTGTTGCTGCTGACGGGTGATCTGGGGGCGGGCAAAACGACGCTGACCAAGGGCCTCGGGCGGGGGCTGGACATTCCCGAAGAAATTGACAGCCCGACATTCACGCTGATTAACGAGTACGACAGCGGACGACTGCCGCTGTATCACGTCGACCTGTATCGGCTAGACGGAGCCGAGAGCGATCGCCTGGGTTTAGAAAGTTACTGGGAAGGGATAGAATACCCGCCGGGGATAGTCGCGATCGAGTGGGCGGAGCGGCTGCGCTATGGGCCGCCGGAACCGCTAAAAGTGGCCTTATCCCACCATTCCTCGGGGGGGCGTCAGGCGATTTTGACCCCCGCCAGTCTATCTCAAACCCGCTTAGTAGAGGCCCTGACCACCGATGCGATATTGGCTGATGAAATCTGAACCCGATGTGTACAGCATTGCTGATTTAGCGCGTGACCCGGAAGAGATTTGGGACGGGGTGCGGAACTATCAGGCGCGAAATTTTTTACGGACAATGGCAGTAGGCGATCTGGCGTTTTTCTACCACTCCAACACTAAGCCGCCGGGCATTGTCGGGCTAATGAAAATCATCGAAGCCGATATTGTGGACCCGACTCAATTTGACGCATCTCACAAATATTACGATCCCAAATCGAACCCTGAGGAACCCCGCTGGCGCACGGTGAAAGTCGGCTATGTCGATACGTTTCCACAGCAAATCACCCTCGACGCTCTCAAGGAAACCTTTTCGCCGGAGGAATTGCTGGTAGTTAAACGGGGCAATCGGCTGTCGGTGATGCCGGTAGATGATGCCGTAGCGGAGAAACTGCTAGAGATGGGGCGATCGCTCCCCAATGGAGTCGGCAGACAGTAACGGCAGACCGACCCTGTTACTAACTGGGCATCCAGTTTTCCGACTTGACGACAATTTTGCTATGTTTTTGCCAGCTTTTGGGTTTGGGGCGATCGCGCTTCGGCGCAAGTCGACTAACGCTATACCAGACGGTGATTTCGGCCTACCCTTAGGGGGGCAAAACCTCACCGCCTGCGGCACCTCTCCTTTGAAAGGAGAGGTTTGACAAGACTCTGGTTCCTCTCCTTTGCAAGGAGAGGTTAGGTGAGGTTCTGCCCGATCATACAAAACTCCAGGTCTCAACTTAGACGGGCTTTAATCCCCCCAATTTGAGGGACTTTGAACTTCGGTCTCCCCCCAGAATTGGGGGGACAAAGGGGGGCAAACGCAGCATTTTGAGGGAGCAATCGAGATGGGTGTAAGTAGGTGGACATCAATAAACGATGTCGTAGGGTGCTGTTAGGCGAAGCCGTAACGCACCATTCCACAGGAATTTGACACGTTACGCTGGGGCTAACACATCCTACAAATCGTCCCCTTCGACTCCGCTCAGGGGACGGTTACGCAAATTGACAGTTGCACTCATGATTGATCTCCCAAAGGTCTAGTTTGATGGTGTCGGGTCCCACGGTCCTACGACAGTCTCGCCACGTTTCTCCTTCTCCGCTAGCTCCAGGTTGAGGGCGAGGAGTTTTTCGAGCAGGTCGTCGTTGGGGCTGAAGCCGTAGGCTTGTAGGACAAGGGCATCGAGTTGTTTGTGGAGCTGGTAAAGCTGACTGGCAGGTTCGTGGAAGTAGGCGTTGTAGAGTTTGGTGATGCCCCACTGTTTTTGCTCCATTTGGTCGCTGCGGTACTGGTGCAGTTCGAGGGCTTTGTCGCGAATTTGCTGAACGATCGCTGGGATGGGGGTTTGGGGAAAGGGGAAGGTTTCGAAGCAGGTGGTTGGCGTGTAAGCGGTGCGATCTTCAAGGGTAGATTTTTGAACATTCACCCATTGCCTATGAACGATCGAAGATAATATCCCTAACAAATAAAAATCTTCAGATGCAATGACAACAGACTTATCTCCTGGCAACCATTTGAGGGGAACAGATAGAAAAACTGCCCATTTTGAGACTCTTGGAACTGTGAAGTATGAATTCAAGTCCTGTGTAGCGCTTCGCATAGCTTCATTTGTGCGTTTGAACCGCCACCATTTTTCTCGCAAGACGGCTTCTCTATTCTTCTGTCTTTCAGGTTTAACTTCTTTGCTGACATGCTCATATGGGAGCAAATAATTAGTTATTTCTTCAATGCTCATGTCAGCGAAATCGATAATCCAACGCTCTGGTTTTCCGTTGGGATTCTTTGCTAGATTGGCACCCATAGAAAACAGCTTGAGTACTTCATCATTTTTTGGATTAGTACTTATCCACTCTTTCGCTATAGACTCTTTTATTAAAAATCCCATTCCATTAGGCTGAACACCGATAAATATTTTTCCTGTATTTGATTTTATTTTTTTGACATTGAACAAGCCTACAAAAGGCTGCAAAGAAGAATTGATCCTTTTAACCAGTTGATTGTCCAAATAGTGAAACTCAGATTCTTGTTTGCTCCAATTAACGATGCTTACATGAACATTAGCTTCGCCTGACCAAGGTTGTGAAGAAATGGCTTCGTGTATGAAGCCTCCTTCTTGAAGGATAAAATCTAGTGTGACGCTTTTGCTTTTACCCTGGCTGACGGAATTAGTTCCGACTAATCCTGCTCTTCCCGTTGAATCAAGATTCTGATGGGCTAGCCTGAACCAATAACTACAGAAATCAATTTGTGCTCTAATATCCGAGAATCTATCAAATACTTTCTCTGCATAATCGTCGCCTAAACTTGTTCTTATCCATGATCCACCCAAAAACGGCGGGTTCCCAATAATCGCATTCGCTTTGGGCCACTCCGTAAACAGGGCATCCTGGCAGCGAATGTTGTTATCCAGGGTATCTAGCGGCAGGGTGGCTTCGGTGAGGCCCAAACGATCAACCGCGACTTTGCGGGCAATCATCAGCGTGACGCGGGCGAGTTCTACCGCAAAAGGGTTATTGTCGATGCCGTAGAACTGTAGCGGGGTGACAAAGCCCATCTGCATTTGCTCACGGGGCGATCGGCGGCGTTCGGCGATTTTATCCAGCAGGTCTTGTTCAATCTGTTTCAGTTCCTGGTAGGCAATGTAGAGAAAATTGCCGGAACCGCAGGCGGGGTCGAGCACTCGGTAAGCTTGTAGCTCCAGTTGCAGGGCTTCCAGTTGGCCAATGGTGTTGGCCTGGTCGATGCGCTCTTCCCAATAGCGAGAAATGGTGGGGCGCACGATTTTCATAATGTCCGCCTCGGAGGTGTAGTGAATGCCGTGGGCGTGGCGTTCTTTTTTATCAATGGCGGATTCAAAAATGCTGCCAAAAATAGCGGGGCGTACCCGGCTCCAGTCTTCCAGGGCAGAGACTTCCAATAACTTAAGTTCTGGCTGGGTGAGGTCGATGGGGTCAAGCTTGCTAAACAGGCCACCATTGAAATAGTCCACTCCCTGGAAGCGTCCAGCGGGGGTAAGGCCGGGAGTGTTCATAGCCTGGAACAGGCCCCCCAGCACATCGTAGGAGCTGGCGCTACTTTCCAGGCAGTCTTTAACGCAGGCCACAAACAGGCTGTCGGGCAGCAAACCCCGGTCTTCGGCAAACATGGCGAGTACGCATTGCAGCACAAACCGCTGGGCCAACAGTGCCGCTTCGGGCTGGTCGAGGTGGCGGGTTTTTGCCATGCGATCGCGCAGGATTTGGTACAGCTCCCCCATGCGCCCCGCTGCTTTTTCGGTGACTTCGACCTGGTTGTTGCCAAAGACCGATTTCCTTTCCTGCACCTCCATAAAGCCGAAGGTCGCCACCCGCTCCGGTAGCTGTTCCAGGGCTACGGTGTCGATGGGCGTATCAATCTGGGTGTCAAAGTCGTACACCCAAAACTCATCAAAATTGCACAGCATCACATAGCGAGGCCGATTCGGCACCGCCCGCTGCCAGTAGTCAAACGCCTGGGAGTAGTGCTTGGTGAGGTCGGCTCCTCGCTTTTTCATTTCGATCAGCACACGCGGCTTCCACACCAGATCGGCAAAGCCGGTTTTGCCCTTTTTGCTGCCCTTGTGGATACGCTCTTCGTAGGTGGCTCCCGCTTCGATCGCCCCCTCATGACCAAACGCCCGAAAAAACCTGTCGAGAAAGAGCTGCGCTTCGCCTTTTTCGTCTCCTTTGAGGTGCTCAGACACGAAATTCACGAAGGTGTGGAGGCGTTGGGCAGTAGTGGGCATAGCAAGGTGAGGCAATTTTCTTTTCTTAAAGCTACCCAGCCTGCCGCCAAACATCCGGGATGCAGAGAAAACTTAAAGGTGAGATGGGGGTGGGGCGATCGCCCAATGCAGGGTGCCCCAGTTGCCGGTTTAGTGGCTGGAAGTCAGGCAAGCAAGGGGGTGCCAACATTGCCCCGCGATCGCGATCGCGGGGCAATGTTGGGGCACTCTAATTTTGGCTTACAAAATAATTGCTCTCTCTATACAGTTTCTAGCGTTAACGCTAAAGCGACTTACTATGCCTACCAAAAAGCTTAATCCTACTATTCACAACGAAATTAGCCGTCTTGCAGAGCACTACAAAATTGACTCCGATGTACTGCAAGATTTCGCGCAGTTTGTGATCGCCAATTACAAACAGAAAACAACTAAAGGGAAAAAAGCAAAACCCCTGTCGATGGCAGACCTCAAAAAAGCTGTCTACAACTATTTTGACGTCAAAAATACGTCTGCACTCAAAAAATCAAACTCTTTCAAAATGGCAACCGACGGCATGGGAGTTCTGAATTTGAGTCGCAAAGACGCTTGGGAAATACTCTATCGCAAGTTTGTGGGCATTCTTCCAGGCGAAGAACAAGAAGAAGGTTATGGCTGCATTAACGGCATCAATATTTTTAAATATTTTCGTCCCTGGCAAGTGTTTGGCCTTGATGCCCAATCGGCGTCTGCCGAAGACATCAAACAGGCTTATTACAACCTGAGTAAGCAATACCATCCAGATGCTACAGAAACCGGCGATGCCGAGATTTTTGACCGCATCAACACAATGTATCGAAGTATCAGTGCAGAGGCGTAGATCATGGCAAAAGATACTTCAAAATTTACCATCAAAGAGAAGGAACTCGCCAAAGCACTCGAAATCTCTGTTGAACGCTTGGATGAAATCATTGCCTTCTTCGAGTCTGATCCAGATGATGAGTGGGAACTCCGCGAGAATGACCACTATATCTATGTAAACAAAGCTCTCAAAGAACGTATCTTTGCCGAACACGGAGCTTTTGCCATAGCTAAATATATGGATTCGATTGAGAAACGAAGCATCTGGGCTAGTATTATCGAATTTCTCACTCGACACAAGCAAAAGCTACGCAACGCTTTTGTTCGCCGCAAGATTCACGAAAACAGTAGCTCACTGACTTACAGAAATGGTCGAAATTTTCTGTCAAAAAAAGACACCGTAAATATTTTATGTACGAGTTATGCACGCTTGAATCAGGCTTTTGATGCGGTCAAGCGTACTGATTCGTCTTTTGAAATCTCCAAAGACTTCGATGAATTTGACGGCGTCAAATACTATTCATTGAGAGGATTCTTTCTGTTGAGTCAAGAATTATCTAAGTCTTTGACAGTCAAGGATCGACGGGAATGGTGTAAAGCTGTTGAAGTGGTTGGAGACCCAACATTTTTATTGATTCTTGCGGCAAAAACGGCTCGCGAGAAGGAGATTGGCAAAGCTAAGACAGCAGCTAAAAAACGGGACAAGAAAACTTGTCAGATTACGCTTCAGAAAAGTAACAAGCACAATAAATTTGATGTAGCTGCTCATCATATTTATTCTGATAACGAGTATCCAGATCTGGCAACCTGTGTGGACAATCTTATCACCCTCCATGAAGACATTCATAAGGAGTTTCATGCCTGGAATGGGGGTAATCAAGTCAGTTGTACAGCCGACAACTTGATCGACTTTTTAATGGAGCGTTACCCCGATGCTGAAAATGCATTGCTCAGGCTCTATAAGGTCAAAAATATGTTTGGACAACAGGTGGACAACGCAACCGCATCGCCCCAAAAAGTAACCCCTAGTGCGACTTTTGAGCAGTTAAACGTTTTCGACTCTGGCGCTTGAAAAAGTTTGGGGTAAAAATTGGGGCGATCGCCAAGGGTTCTGCTAGATGGGCAGTCAAAAACCTTACGGAAGCAGGGTGAAACTTGAGCAGTGGGAGGGTTGGTACAGGCTGAAGTCTCGACGATCGAGCGTGAGAATGATGCTGATATTACAGCGGCAGGCCAGCGCCATCACCGAGGCGTCAACAAAATCGATCCGGCTATCTTGATACTGCTTGAGAATCGCCCCCGCGTAGGCAACGTCTTCCAGCAATAAGCCCACCAGTTGGAAGCGACTAGCAGGCAAAGATTCAATAAATTTGATCAGATTAGAAATACCGGCATCGCGGGTAAGCAGATAGGCGACTTTTGCGAGTACTGTTTGTGGCAGCAAAATTTGCCGTTGCTGCGCGTAAACCGCCTTGGCGGGTTCATGGTGGCGATCCTTCCGATTGGCAAGGGCCACCACAAAACCCGTATCTGCGATCACCGTCATGCTTTATGCGTCCGACCAGAACGGGGTTGAACTTCTGCGGCGAGAATGGTTTCGGCATTTTCCGCTAAATCGGCGGTGCCTGAGTAAAAGCCCACAATGGGATCGTCATCCACCTTTAGTGGGGCTGACGCTTGCAGCCGACAATACTGCAACACGGCTTCATCCAGCAGCGTTTCCAAGGATTTTTGCTGCTGGTTAGAGAGTGCCAGCAGTTTAGCGAGCGTGTCTGGATTGGGTGTCCAGTTCAGGGTGACATCTAGCATCGGTTTTCTGCCGTAAAGGGTGGGTGCAGCGGCTGCGGCTGCTATCAAAATGCAAGCCTGGGGCTTGGCGAGCAATGAAGGGGCTGACTATCAATCCATCCTTGACCAACACCTCAGCATAGGTCGGAATAACCGGGGCATTATTGCTCTGTGGCCTCCAGTTTATCTTGTCGTCAGTGGTCGCATCAGTGACTCGTGGCACCGGATAGCGACCCTGCGATCGCCCTTGTCCTCCCCATAAAAAAGCCCTCATCATCAGACGAGGGCTTTTCTGCGGGTGAGTTGAGGGGGAAGGCGATCGCGCCACAGAAATGCCAGAAAGGATTTTAGGGTGCGTCATCAGTTAATTCGAGAAGCCTTGAGCCACCAGCATGATCGCGCCTGCATCAACTCCATTAGCTAGGGGCTGAATCCTTTTGAGCAAAAGGAGCTGGCCGCTAAATGATGACAGCCCCTAGAATAGGGCTATCGCAGAGTCATGAATTGAGTCAACCGCTTTATGTCTGAAGTCGTTGAGATTCCGATTGAACTCACGCAATTTCAATTACCTCAGGCAGTGCAAGCACGCCTGCAGTTTTTGTTAGATCGCCAAGATGAGGGACAACCGCTCTCTCAAGCAGAATGCCAGGAAGCAGAGGGACTCGTAGAACTGGCAGAATTTTTATCTTTGCTGCGACTGCGGGCTAGGCGAGTGGTGTAGCTAGCCGAAATGACTAATATTCCGGCATCTTTGCGAGCACTGGTGGTTCAGCGGGCTGGGAGCCGTTGCGAGTATTGCGGCATTTCTCAGCTAGGACAGGTAGCAACATTTCACATCGATCACGTCATCCCGGTTGTCGCAGGAGGTGGAACCAAGGCTGGAAACTTAGCTCTGGCGTGTGTTTCTTGCTCTTTGCGTAAAGGCGCACGGCAAGTTGTGCCAGATATGACCACCGGAGAATCTGTGCGGATTTTTAATCCTCGCCAACAGCGATGGCAAGAGCATTTTGCCTGGGAAGGGGTTGCTGTAGTTGGTTTGACAGCCATCGGACGAGCAACGATACAAGCTTTAGATTTGAACCGGGCAATCATGTTAGCCATTCGCACCGAAGAAGAATTGCTGGGGCGTCACCCACCGCCTGGATAATTGTTGGGGCTTTTGTCTTGATGATGTTGAGCTTTTATCCCCAGTCTCTAAGTAGGTGGACATCAACAAACAATGTTGTAGGGTGCTGTTAGGCGAAGCCGTAACGCACCATTCCACAGGGATTTGATGCGTTACGCTGGCGCTAACACATCCGACAAATAATTAAGCCCATCTACTAACTGGACTACAAATCCAGACTGTGTAAATCCCCTTTGATAAGGGGGCGGCGACAGCGGGGGAGCTTACCCGTATCGCTTATTTCCGAGATGTGTATAAGCGGCAGCCCTTTGGGAGCGGGCTAGGGTGAGGGCAGATTGAGCGGGCGAGCAATCGCGTTTCTGTGGCGCGATCGCTCCCTTCAACCCTTAGGAATGAAAATTGAATTAAACCTCATCCAAATTCAGAACTGAAGTTTTGCATCTGACCTCACCGCCTGCGGCACCTCTCCTTCTCAAGGAGAGGTTTACTCACAATCTGGTCAAAAGTTAGTCCCAAATTGAGCGGGGGCTCCGGTTCCTCTCCTTTGTAAGGCTACCGTGTACACACATCTCGAATGGAAGCCCAAAATCCTGCATTTACCCCCCTCCGCCCCCCAATCCTGGGGGGACATAACGGCAAAGTCCCCCGGAATCAGGGGCTTAAAGCCCTCCGGGCATACCAGAAAAGGGGGCCATCAAGCCGGAAAAGACAGACCAAAGACTTATGTGTACACCGTAGCCTTCTCAAGGAGAGGTTTACTCACAATCTGGTCAAAAGTTAGTCCCAAATTGAGCGGGGGCTCCGGTTCCTCTCCTTGAGAAGGAGAGGCTAGGTGAGGTTTTGGCGATGCTCAAACCTAAAGTTTTCAACTTGGATGTGGTTTAGTTGGGATAGCCGTCTCGGCTGTCCTAAGGCAGGCAAGCTGCCTGCCCTCAACAATCTGGATATTATTTGATCCGCATTCCTTAGTACTTGTAGCTGTCGGGCTTGAACGGGCCACTCAGGGGCACGTTGATGTACTTAGCCTGTTGCTCAGTGAGCTGCGTGATGACCCCGCCAAAGCCTTCCACCATGTAGCGGGCGACTTCCTCATCCAAATGCTTGGGCAGCACTTCAACGGTGATGGACGCGGCTTTCTCCTCAGGAGACTTGTGGGCAAACTGGCGCTCAAACAAGAACATCTGAGCCAGCACCTGGTTTGCAAACGAGCCGTCCATGATCCGAGAGGGGTGACCAGTGGCGTTGCCCAGGTTGACCAAACGGCCTTCCGCCAGCAGCAGCAAGAAATCGTCCTGATCGTCGCTGCGGTAGATCTGATGCACTTGGGGCTTCACCTCTTGCCAGCGCCAGGTGCGACGCATGTAAGCGGTGTCGATTTCGTTGTCAAAGTGGCCGATGTTACACACCACCGCGCCCCGCTTCAGCGCTGCCAACATGGGCGCATTGCACACATTGACGTTGCCCGTGGCGGTGACCAGCAGATCCGTCTTCGCCAGCAAATCGCGATCGAGGCTGCTTTCCGTACCGTCATTCTGACCGTTGAGGTAGGGCGATACGACTTCATAGCCATCCATGCACGCCTGCATGGCGCAAATAGGGTCACATTCGGCCACTTTGACGATCATGCCTTCCTGACGCAGGGACGCAGCGGAGCCTTTGCCCACGTCGCCATAGCCGATGACTAGCGCTTTTTTACCAGCCATCAGGTGGTCAGTCGCCCGCTTAATGGCGTCGTTCAAGCTGTGGCGGCAACCGTATTTGTTGTCGTTCTTCGCTTTGGTGATGGAGTCGTTGACGTTGATGGCGGGTACGCGCAGTTCGCCATGCTCCAGCATTTCCAGCAGGCGGTGAACGCCGGTGGTGGTTTCCTCAGTGACGCCGTGGATCTGGTCCAGCATCTGCGGATACTTTTCGTGGATGTAGCCGGTCAGGTCGCCCCCGTCATCCAGAATCATGTTGGCATCCCACAGGTTGCCTGCGGGGGTGCGGCAGGTCTGCTCGATGCACCACAGGTATTCTTCTTCGGTTTCCCCTTTCCAGGCATAGACGGGGGTACCAGCGGCGGCGATCGCAGCGGCGGCATGATCCTGTGTGGAGAAGATATTGCAGGAAGACCACCGCACCTCAGCGCCGAGGGTTTTTAGCGTCTCGATCAACACGGCGGTTTGAATGGTCATGTGGATGCAGCCAATGATTTTGGCCCCTTTGAGGGGTTGGCTGGCCCGATACTTTTCCCGAATTTTGATCAGGGCGGGCATTTCGCTTTCCGCGATCGCAATTTCCTTGCGGCCCCAATCAGCCAGGGAAATATCGGCAACTTTGTAGTCTTGCTTCAGAACTTGTGCAGTCATTGAATCCTTATGGTTAACGTGAGTTTCAGTGATTGAGCAATCATTGCCGCTAATTTAGAGAGCGGCTTTCAGCAATTCCGCTTTGTCGGTCTGTTCCCAAGTCATGCCCGGCAGTTCGCGGCCAAAATGACCATAAGCCGCCGTTTGACGGTAGATCGGACGACGTAAATCCAGCATATCGATTAATCCTTGCGGGCGCAGATCAAAATGCTCGCGCACCAGTTTGACGATATGCTCATCCGCGATTTTACCGGTACCAAAGGTGTTGATCGAGATGGATGTCGGCTCTGACACCCCGATCGCATAGGAAACCTGGATTTCGCACCGCTCCGCCAGACCCGCGGCGACAATGTTTTTCGCCACGTAGCGACCGGCATAGGCCGCCGAGCGATCGACCTTCGACGGATCCTTACCAGAAAAGGCCCCGCCGCCGTGGCGCGCCATGCCGCCGTAGGTATCCACAATGATTTTGCGTCCGGTCAGGCCACAGTCGCCCACCGGGCCACCAATGATGAACTGGCCGGTCGGGTTAATGTGATACTGCGTTTCCACATGGAACCATTCCTGGGGCAGTACGGGCTTAATAATTTCTTCCATCACCGCCTCGCGGATATCGCTCAGGGCAATATCGGGCTCGTGTTGGGTGGAAAGCACCACGGCATCTACCGCTACGGGTTTACCGTTTTCGTAGCGCAACGTCACCTGGCTCTTGGCATCCGGGCGCAACCAGGGCAGAATCTTGCGCTGGCGCAGTTCGGCTTGCCGTTCGACCAGGCGGTGGGCGTAGTAGATGGGTGCGGGCATCAGCACGTCCGTTTCGTTGGTGGCGTAGCCAAACATGAGGCCCTGGTCACCTGCGCCCAGATCCTTTTCTGCCGCCTCGTCCACGCCCATCGCGATGTCGGAAGACTGCTTGCCGATCGCATTCAACACCGCGCAGGAAGCGCCGTCAAAACCCACGTCAGAGCTGTTGTAGCCGATGTCGAGAATGACATTCCGCACGACATCTTCTAAATCGACGTAAGTGCTGGTGCGCACTTCGCCCGCAATCACCGCCATTCCCGTTTTCACCAGGGTTTCGACCGCCACCCGAGCATGAGCATCGTCTTTAAGAATGGCATCCAGAATCGCGTCTGAAATCTGGTCTGCCATCTTGTCGGGGTGGCCTGCCGATACCGATTCCGAGGTAAAAATGCTGTATTCACTCATGCTGCCAACACGTAAAATTGCTTGGTAAGTTACAGAAAGCTAATCCACATACTACCTGTTTTTATCCCGATTGGAGATGGGCAACTTCGCCGGGGTCGCTACCCAACAACGCGGTCAATGCAATTTCGATCACTTTGTAAAATCTTCTTTAAACCGAACTGCGGTTTACTGGCAGATCAAATAGAGATCAAATAGACCAATCGATCAAGATCAAGAGTAATTAGGTGAAGATTGCGTTATTAACCTATTCCACTAAGCCCCGTGGCAGCGTGGTGCATACCTGGGAACTCGCGAATGCGCTACACCAGTTAGGGCATACGGTTTGTGTGTATGCCCTGGACAAAGATGCCAAGCCGGCCACAGAGAACGCCGCGATCGCCCCTACCCCGCACCGCCCACTCGACTGTCCCACCCGTTTGATTCCGGCGCGCCCCGCTCCCGCCGCGATCGACGCCCTGATTCACCAGCGTATTCAAGAGTTTGTCGATTATTTAGCGACCACCGATGAACGCTACGACATTTACCACGCGCAGGACTGCATCGGGGCCAATGCCCTGGTGCAACTGCGAGAGCAGGGGCGAGTGCCGCCCATCGTTCGCACCGTGCACCATGTGGAAGACTACGAGAGCGTCTATTTGCGCGACTGTCAGGACAAGTCGATCCGCCTGCCGGATTTGTGTCTGTGCGTCAGCGATCGCTGGCAGCAGGCCCTCCGCCGCGATTACGGCATCCAGGCCCCCCGCGTGGTGAACGGCGTCGATCAGCAGCGCTTTTCGCCCCACGCCACCGGGGCCGAATCGGCGTTGAAGCAGGCTTACGGATTGACGGGAACGCCCATTTACCTGACGGTCGGCGGCATCGAACCGCGCAAAAATTCGCGGCGCTTGCTCGAAGCATTTGCCCGAGTGCGCCAGCAACAACCCCAGGCGCAACTGGTGATCGCGGGCGGCGCGACCCTGTTTGACTATCGCCCGTATCGGGAGCAATTTTTTGAGCGGGCGGCGGCGCTGGAAATTGAAGCCGCCTTAGTGCTGCCGGGAGTGGTGCCCGATCGCGACCTGCCGGTGCTGTATCGCTGTGCCGATGTCTTTTGCTTTCCCTCGGTGAAGGAAGGGTGGGGCCTGGTGGTGCTGGAGGCGATCGCCGCCGGACTCCCCGTGGTCACCGCCAATGAAACCCCGTTTACGGAATTCCTGACGGCAAAACAAGCGGTTTTAGTGAGTCCCGACCAAGTCGAGCAGATTGCCCAGGGCATGATGGCGGCCTCGCAACCGGAGCGATCGCAGGCCCTCATCCACCACAGCCGTGAAATTTTGCCCCCCTACACCTGGCAAAAATCTGCTCAACTGCACCTTCAGGCGTACCAAAGCCTGCTAAATTCCCAAGGATGAATTGATCAACTGCGACCGTGAGGTGAGGTGAGACGATGCCCGAGATGCAATTCCAGATTCGCTGGCCCGATGGCAGCGAGACGTTTTGCTATTCCCCTTCGTTAGTTATCAAAGACTATTTAAAGCTGGGCAGTGCGAAGTTCTCTCGGTAATCAGAGTTATCTGAAAAAAGAACATTCCTGAGGCATATCAGCCCGGAATGTTCGACACTGGCTGAAATTGAGATCATCAGCCGAGTCCATTA
>Ga0008836_100199_pt1 | contig 55448 bp, 47 predicted proteins | sample HotLakConsUCCR28_FD_62214 | JGI IMG/M metagenome (GOLD analysis project Ga0008836, IMG submission 62214) | Hypersaline microbial mat communities from Hot Lake, Washington, USA - Hot Lake Consortium UCC-R28 (Hybrid Assembly) ... | reverse complement strand
ACAGGGCTTAAAAAAAGAAAATTGTAATCATAAAAAGCCGAAATATCTGGTAAAAATCGCCTTTTTTGATACCTTATTTCCGCCTTTTGAAGGTCTTTCTGACTTTCCAATAGCTGGTATTCGATGCGATTTTCTGCCTCAAATACAAGCAGGGTGTCTGGCGAAAGTTGCGCTTCCAGTTGGTTGACAGATGCCTGAACCTGGATCTCAATGTCCTCTTCCATGCCCAGCCAATACCTTAATGCAGCTATTTTTATTCGTTTTTCTTGCAGGTATTGGTACAGCTGGCTTTGGGTATTTTGAAGGGTTATGGTTGCCCTTTTAAGATCTATATTATCCGTTAAACCTGCCTCCAGCTGTAAGGCAGCGTCTTCTAATTGTCTTTTTTGTCTTTTGATATCCTCTTCTGCCAACCTGACCTGTTCTTCAGCCAGAAACACCTCATAAAATGCTTTGCTTAGCCCGGCCACCATTTGTATTTTAAAGTCTTCCAGTGTTTGTGACGCTTCCTGGTTTAAGTAGGGTGCCTGTTCTCTTATCCGGAAAAGGTCATTATTAAGCAGGTTTTGGCTCAATGAAAAATTTAAATTGGCATTATGGGGAACCCCGGTTCTGACTTCCTGGAATTCACCGGAATCCGGGTTATCAAAATCAGGAAAGATCGCCACCGGCTGTTGGAAATACCGGTTGAGTGCCCCATCCAGGTTCAGTTGGGGCAGCCAGGCCGATTTTCCTGATTTTACGGTGTAGGTTGTTTTCTCACTCTCGTTGATAAACTGCTGCAAAAGAGGTTGGTTTTCAAAGGCCAGGGAAAGGGCACTTTCCAAATTCAATTCCATCACCTCTTCCTGTTGTGAGAAAACCTGAACTGTAAACCACAAGTAAAAAGTAAGGAAAGTATACAGTGCTCTCATTAAGGGGATGTTAATGGCAAGTAGATCGGTAAGGACTTATGACGGTCAATTTCTCAAATTTAATTGAATTTACCAAAATCGAAATTTTAGGCCAGTTTTTTCACCAGTTCTTCACTTTTCTCCCAAATCTGATCCCTTAGTTTTTTGGATTCGGCTTTCCTGGAGGGGGATGCCACTTTGGATTTCTTGAAATAATCTCCGTTTTTTCCTGGAACTGTAGCTGTACTGGCTAAGAATATACCTGTTTCAGCTCCTTTTCTGGGGCTGATCATAAAGGGTTTGAACAGGGATATAAGCAGTTTGAAAAACCCCTTACTTTGCTGACCAAAATTGGTGTTGACTACTCCCGGGTGAAGGGCATAGGCTTCGATATGTTGTTCCCCAAATTTCTCTGCCAGCGATTTGGTAAAAAGAATATTGAAAAGTTTTGCATTGCCATATGCTTTAAAAGAGCTATATCCCTTGTCAAATTGAAGGTCATTCAAATTTACGAAAGCTGCTTTGTGAGCTTCCGAACTGACATTGATGATCCTGGCGCCATTGCCGTTTGTCAACAGGGGCATCAACTCCTTTGTCAGTAAAAAATGTCCCAGGTGATTGGCCGAAAAAGTCAGCTCCAATTCATCTTTGGTAGTGATTCTTTCCGGAAAAATGCCACCGGCATTGTTGATCAATACATCAATGCTATTGGTATGGGTACGGATCACCTCTGCTGCTTTTTTTACAGAAGCCAGGTCGGCCAGGTCACAAAAAACAGGGATGAATTTCCCCGCCGTATCTTCAGTACTAATTTTTTTTACAAGTGCTTTGGCTTTTTCAATGTCTCTGACCAAAAGAAATACCTGATCAAATTTGGGAGCCAATGCCCTGACTTTTTCTACACCAATACCCGAGGTGGGACCTGTAATTGCGAGTTGCATGTGGATGGGGTTTAAGGGGTTTAAGTAAAGTAAAAGAACACGGTATGGCGGTTGATTGTTCACAAAATTATGGGATTGATCCATGTTTGGCAGAATACAAATACCCATTTTTGTTGGATAGACAGGACCATTCACCAGAAGGTTACTGATCAATACCAAAGGCAATAAATTAATTTTCCCTATTTTTGCTTAGAAAAAAATGCTCCTCTTGGGTTGGTATGCTTTACTATTGCGTTGGATTTATGACAGGGGATTGTGAATCAGATGCATATATTAACTGAAAGGTGGTAGACCAACCGAATGACAATAAGACCTTACGTGGAAGATAAAAAATTCATAGATATTAAAAAAGTGATCAGAGACAAGAATCCTGCCTTGATAAAATGGATGCCAGGTTTTGTTTTGAGCTATGTAAAAAGGATAGTGCATGAATCTGAGGTTAATCAAATCATGTCGAAACATGGGGATTTGAAAGAATTGGATTTTGTAAACGCTTTGATTGAGGAATTTGGAGTAGAAATAGAAATCAAGGGAGAGGAAAACATTCCCAGGGAAGGAAGTGTGATTTTTGCTTCCAATCACCCACTCGGCGGACTGGATGGCGTGGTGTTGATGCATGTGTTGGGAAGGTACAGGAAAGACCTGAGATTTCTTGTCAATGATGTGTTGATGCATATTCCTCATTTTGGAAAACTTTTTGTTCCGGTAAACAAACACGGGACGCATGGAAAGAAAGGTGCGGAGGTAATAGAAGATACCTATGCCTCTGAAAATGGCGTAATTGTATTTCCGGCCGGCTTGGTGTCCAGAAAGCAGGAGAACGGGATCAGGGATCTGGAATGGAAGAAAAGTTTCGTAAATAAGGCCAGGAAATACAAAAAAGATGTGGTACCCGTTTACATTGAGGGGAGAAACTCATCTTTTTTTTATAATTTGGCCAACCTTAGAAAAAAAATAGGTGTGAAGGCCAATATTGAAATGTTTTATTTGGCTGACGAAATGTTCGGGCAAAAAAATAAAAAAATTGTAGTTCACATAGGAAAACCGATTTCTTACAAGTATTTTGATGCTTCTAAAACGGATAAATACTGGGCAGAAGAGGTCAAAGAAATAGTTTACAACATTGTCCAAGACAAGTAGGATTTATGCAAGATATTATCAACCCGATTGACCGGGAGGTTATACATAGTGAATTGACGCCGGAGCGGTTTTTGAGATATGTAAACAATGGAGAGAATGAGATTTATCTGGTGAACCAGCACAATGCGCCCAATGTGCTCAAGGAAATCGGCAGGTTAAGAGAGGTGTCTTTCAGAGCAGCAGGTGGAGGTACGGGCCTTCCGCTGGATATTGATGAGAATGATACCTGCGAAAATTGTTATGAGCAACTCATCGCCTGGAATCCGGAAGATAAAGAGATCATAGCAGGTTACCGGTTGATCAAATGTGCAGATGCAGGGCTTGCTTCCAATGGATCCGTAAACCTTTCTACCGCCCACTTATTTAATTTTTCAGATCGGTTTGTAAAGGACTACCTGCCCTATACCATCGAGCTTGGCAGGTCATTTGTCCAGCCCAAATATCAGCCCAGCGTAGACAACAGAAAAGGGATTTTTTCTTTGGACAATTTGTGGGATGGCCTCGGTGCAGTAGTGATGCTCAACCCGGATGTGAAATACCTTTTTGGCAAAGTGACCATGTATCCCCATTATCAGGCAAAGGCAAGGGATTTGCTGATTTATTTCATGAACCATTATTTTCCTGACAAGGATGAATTGATAGTACCCATTGATCCACTGGGGTATAAGACAGAGGAAAATAACTACAAAGGGTTTTTTGATGGACTCAGTTATAAGGAGGGATATAAGCTACTCAATTCCACTGTAAGGTCACTGGGAGAAAATATTCCACCCCTTATCAACACCTACATGAACCTTTCCTCTACCATGAAAACCTTTGGGACCGCTATGAACTACGAATTTGGAGCTGTGGAGGAAACAGGGATTTTGATTACCATCGCAGATATTTATGAATCCAAAAAACACCGCCACCTGGAAACCTTTGAACGGGACAGACACTTTGGTATAAAAAATAAAACAGACTGAGTAAATTACCCTGGATCGCCTTTGAGCATATTGTCGAATGAAAGTAAAACCTTTGGGTCAAACCGGTTTAAAATTCCCTCCTGTCATATTTGGGAGTAGTGCCCTGGGCAATCTTTTTCATGCCTATCCCAAAGCTGAAAAAAAATCCATTTTAAAGGAAATTTTTCGCCAAACAGCCCCCTATACCGTATTTGATACGGCGGGAAAATATGGTGCCGGACTTGCTTTGGAAGTTTTAGGGGAGTTTTTAAGGGAATCTGCCATTCCTGAGAATCAGGTAATCATTACCAACAAACTGGGTTGGGTGAGGGTACCCCTGGAAGGGGAGGAGCCCAGCTTTGAACCGGGAATCTGGAAAGGTCTTCAACATGATGCAGTGCAGAAAATCGGTTATGAAGGGATTTTGGAATGTTTCGAAAAGGACAATCAGCTACTCCGGGGATATAGCCCTCAATTGGTTTCCCTGCATGATCCGGATGAATTTTTAAGTGCCGCCGAAGACGAGCAGGAAGAAAGGCTCCGCTGGCAGCAGGTTATGGAAGCTTTTCGGGCGCTCATCAAACTTAAAAAAGAAGGAAAAGTGAAGGGCGTAGGCGTGGGGGCCAAGGATTGGACCATCATCCGAAAGATTTATAGAGAGGTTCCCCTGGACTATATCATGCTGGCGAATAGCTTGTCCCTCTACGCTCATCCTCCGGAATTGATGGATTTTATCGCCTTGCTTCGCCAAGACCAGGTCGGCATCATCAATGCTGCCATCTTTCAATCGGGATTTTTGGTCGGGGAAGAGTATTTTGACTACAGAAAATTAGATCCCAAAAGTCCTGAAGGAAGGGAAAAATACCTGTGGAGGGAGCAATTTTTTAAAGTATGTGAGACCCATGATGTGGCCCCATTTCATGCCTGCATACAGTTTGCCCTTTCCATTCCTGGAATCTGTAGTGTAGCCCTCAGCATCAATCAGCCCGATTTGATCCAAAAGAACCTACAGGCAGCCGAAAATAAAATTCCTGAGCGATTTTGGGAGGAGTTAAAAGATAAATCCTTAATTTCCGCATTGTCCTTCATATAACCTAAAAAATCAATTATATAAACCCATGAGTCAACAAATACGACCGGCCAAAGCCGAATTGATTTCCAAGAGAGACTTCTGGCCTTTTCTACTGCTTACTTCCCTATTCATGCTTTGGGGCGTGGCCCACAACATGACCGATACTTTACTGGCAGCCTTTAAAAGGATCATGAGCATGACTGATTTCCAGACTTCCTGGATTCAATTGGCCTTTTATGGCTCCTACTTCTGCCTGGCATTACCGGCCGCTATTTTTATTAGAAAATACACCTACAAGTCGGGTATTCTCCTGGGGCTGGGCTTATTTGCCATAGGTTCGCTGTTGTTTTACCCGGCAGGCATGATGATGTCTTATGGTTTTTTTCTATTGGCTTTGTATGTACTGGCCGGAGGTTTATCCATTTTAGAGACTGCTGCAAATCCTTATATATTGGTGATCGGTCCTCCGGAAACGGCGACACAGAGATTGAACCTGGCGCAGTCCTTTAACCCTATTGGGTCGGTTTTAGGTGTTTTTCTAAGTAAGGTTTTTATTTTGTCTCAACTGAATACTGCAGAAGCTTCAGACCGTACCAGCATGAGTCCGGAAGCCCTTAAGGCCATTCAGGCAGATGAGTTGGCCGGGGTAGTGAGTACCTATGTGGGAGTGGCTTTTTTTCTGATTTTCGTCTGGTTTGTAATCAAGGCAGTGCGGATGCCGGTGGCTTCTGAGACGGTAGAGAAGGACGGTATCATAGCCGGCTTCAGGAGACTGTCGAAAAACAAAAACTACGTACGGGGTGTAATGGCCCAGTTCTTCTATGTTGGAGCCCAGATTGGCGTTTGGTCTTTCACCATCCGGTATGTGATGGCAGAGTTGGACATGATGGAAAGCGACGCCTCCGATTATTACCTGGTTTCCCTGATACTGTTTGCTGCCAGCCGCTTTTTATTTACCGCCTTGATGAAGTACATTAAGCCTTCCCTGCTTTTGGCTACCTCCTCTTTTCTGGCCATCCTGCTGAGCTTTGTGGTAATTTATGCAAGTGGAATGGTAGCTGTTGTCGCCCTGGTTTTAATTTCGGTATGCATGTCTTTGATGTTTCCTACCATTTATGGCCTGGCTGCTGAGGGATTAGGGAATGACACCAAATTGGGAGGTTCGGGGTTGATCATGGCCATTCTCGGGGGAGCCTTGATTACCGCTGCTCAGGGTCAGGTTTCTGATATCACCGGCAATATTCATCTTTCCTATTATGTGCCTATGATTTGTTTTGTGGTGGTAATGTACTTTGGCATTGCTCACTATTTCCATAAACCTGAACCCAAAGCCACAAAAATGGTACTGTAGCATTGGTAAAGGAATGAAGCCGGTTTATGGCTGGTTCGGATGCCCCATCAAAGGTGAAACAAAGCGCCCCAAAAAGTTGGGGCGCCTTGTTTATGTAATTAGGGTTATTGTATGCTTTTTAGCTCTCATAAAAGCCGAAGTATTCCCTGGCATTGTTGTAGCAGATATTTTCCACCATTTGCCCCAACCACTTTTCATCCGCAGGCAGTTCGCCATTGGTCACATCCTGACCAATAAGGTTGCAAAGGATTCTTCTGAAGTATTCATGGCGGGGAAAGGAAAGGAAACTCCTGCTGTCCGTCAGCATGCCCACAAAGCAACTGAGAATCCCCATGTTGGATAGGGTGTTCATTTGTTTTTCCATGCCATCTTTCTGGTCCATGTACCACCAGCCCGATCCAAACTGCACTTTTCCTTTGATGGAGCCATCATTGAAGTTGCCTATCATGGTAGCCATTACCTCATTGTCAGCTGGGTTGAGGTTATAAAGTATGGTTTTGGCAAGTTGATCGCTGCTGTCCAGGTTGTTCAGGTAGCCCGATAGGGCCACACTTTGAGGGAAATCCCCAATGGAATCAAAGCCTGTGTCGGGTCCCAATACCTTTAACATTCTCCGGTTGTTGTTCCTTAAAGCTCCCAGGTGATATTGTTGTGTCCAGCCTTTGGCATGGTACATTTTACTCAATGCTGTCAGGGTTTTGAATTTAAAAAACCTCACTTCATCCGGTTCCAGTGATTTCCCATCCTTGATTTTAGAAAAGAGGGAGGCGATGGCATATTTGTTTTCATCAAAGAAATATAACTGTTCCAGACCGTGATCGGACAGTCTACCTCCATTTTCATGGAAGTAGGCCACCCGGATTTCCAGGGCTGTGAGCAGGTCTTCGTACTTGCTAATGGCAACACCTGATACCTGCGATAATTTATCCAGATAGGAAAGGTAACTTTTTGGATTTTCTACGGCATAAGCTTTGTCTGGCCTGAAGGCTGGTAATAATTTTAGGGACAGATTTTGTTTTTTTGCACTTTGGTGGTATTGAAGGGAGTCGATGGGGTCATCTGTGGTACATACCACTTCCACATTCATTTTCGAAAGCAGCCCCCTGGTGCTGTAGGCTTCTTCCTGGAGCAGCCCCGTAGTTTCTTCATAGACCTGGCTGGCAGAATCATCATTAAGTAATCGGTCAACTCCAAAATACCGGAGTAGTTCCAGATGGGTCCAATGATAAAGTGGATTACGCATGGTATGGGGTACAGATTTGGCCCAGCTTTTAAATTTTTCCTGGTCTGTAGCCTCTCCGGTGATGAATTTTTCATTGACGCCCAGTGTGCGCATTGCTCGCCATTTGTAATGGTCACCATCCAGCCAAATGGCTGTCATGTTTTCAAATTGACGATCGGTGGCAATATCATGCGGGGACAAATGACAATGGTAATCGATGATGGGCATTTTTTTGGCGTGATCATGATACAGTCTCCGGGCAAAATCACTTTTTAGCAGAAAATCATTGGTTAAAAATGTATTTTTGGTGGTATTTAATATGTTCTCCATTTCCTATAAATTTTAAAGTCAAAGCAATAATAAAAATTAATTTTATCTTAAGCCAGTAATTCCTTGGTTTAGGCAATCGATTGCACAAATTAAATTAAAATTTTATGAAAATCTACTTATTGTAATTTTTATTGTCTTAAATTCTTTATAGCCGGTATATAAATATGGAGAATAGGGAGAATATGTTTTTATTTGATTTTATTCCTGCTATCTTCATACAAAATATTTGTCTGACCCAGGAAACATGCTTTTATTCAAAAGAAGAGATTTCGTCAAGAGAGGAGTACAGCTTGCGGGCTTACCGTTAATTTATCCACTTACTCTACCTGAGAAGCCTGCGGTTAGCCAAAACAACCTGAAACTAAGTCTGAATGCCTATTCTTTCAATGCGGCTTTATCCAAGGGATCCCTTCCATCAGAGGAATTGTTTGATTATTGCGCCAAAGAGGGTTTTGCCGCTGTAGACCTTACGGCTTATTATATTCCGGGATATCCTGAGGTTCCATCCGATGAACTGCTTTTTGGCATCAAAAAGATGGCCCATCACCGGGGGTTGCATATCAGTGGTACTGGAGTAAGGAATGATTTCACCCTGGGGGATGGCGACCTTCTGAAACGGGAAATAGATTTGGTAAAAAGATGGGTGGTGGCAGCTGCCAAATTGGGTGCTCCTGTCCTGAGGGTTTTTGCAGGCCCTCGCTTGAAGGAGGGAGAAAGCTGGGAAGAGAAAGCTGAGCTGGTGATAGGCGCCTGTAGGGAATGTGCCCGTTTTGCTGCCCGGCATGGGGTCATCGTTGCCATGCAAAACCACAACGAATTCGTTCAATCCGCCGAACAGGTGGACTACCTAATGGATGCTGTAAATGAAGAATGGTTTGGACTGGTCCTGGATATCGGGAGCTATTCCCAACAGGATCCCTATGAAGAGATCAGTAGAAATATCCGGCATGCAGTAAACTGGCAAATCAAAGAAAATGTAAACCATTTCGGTACCCAAAAGCCTGTTGATTTAAAACGATTGATGGGGATCATCCGGGAAAGCGACTACCAGGGTTACCTACCCATAGAGACCCTGGGACCGGGTGATCCCTTTGAAAAAGTCAGTAGATTTTTGGCTAAGGTCCGGGATGCCATGTAAATATTTATGGCATCCTATCATTTTGTGGCTGGGTTTTAGATTAAAAAAAGGGCTTGAAATTATTTTCAAGCCCTTTTGTAGTTTAATGGGTAATGATTTAATATCCCGGATTTTGGCTAAATGAGTCAGCCCGGTCGATTTGGTTTTGAGGAATCGGTCTAAGCAGGTGGAAGTCCTGCAGCCCTGAGGCCTGAGGGTTGTGCTCCCTTACCCTTTCCAATAAGATACCCCACCTTTTCAGGTCCAGCCATCTTTGTTGCTCACCTAGTAATTCTCTGGCCCTTTCTTCAACGATCATTTCCATGTCCATTTCACCAGAAGTGATTTCCATCTGATCTTCTTTACCAGGAAATGCTGCTCTCCTGCGGATAACGTTGATGGTCTCAGTGGCTTCAGCTACTTTTTCTTGCATTAGCTGTGCTTCAGCAAGGAGCAGGTAAGTATCTCCCAGTCTGAAAGCGATATAATCCCTTCCACCTTGAAATTGGGTCAAATCAGCTCTTCCCGGATCCATGTGTTTTCTCAGGCTGGTAAATAGTCGCTCACTGTAAGCAGAAGGTACCAGCACCTGATACGGCTTTTGAGCCCTTTCGGCTTCCGGCATTTCGTATCCTGGGATGTAAATTGCCGTATCCCCGGCAGCAAACGTTACCTGATCCTTTGACTGGTCAAAGTTGGTGTTGTAGGTGCCGGGATTGTTGGAGTAATAAACGTCCAGAAAGGTATTGAAATACCTGCTGTCATTCTCACGGTCAGCAAAGATCACATTGTAGGTATAATTAGTAGGCTTATACCTTTTGAATGGACGTCCGTTTTGGGTATCCCTTCTCATTCCTGGCTGAACGTCATATTCCATCAGGAAAAAGACGTGGGAGTTGTTTCCTCCTCCGTTTGTAAGGGGATTCCTTCCGTATTGCACTGCAAAAACTACCTCATCGTTTACTTCATTACCAAATGCGTGGATATCACCAAAATTGTCCAGCAAACTGAAGTCATAATTGTTGATCACATTCTGTAATAGGGGCTCTGCTTTGGCATAATCATCGCTAGCGGCAGCTTCTGACGTAGCCTTGGTAATGTAGACTTTACCCAGCAGGTGCTCAGCAGCCGGCCTGGTAGCTCTACCATAATCATCTGCCTGAGAGACAGGGTCCAATAAAGGAATTGCATCTTCCAAATCACTGATAATGGCTGCATAAATATCTGGAACCGGAGTGCGGGTCGCTTCTGTGGAAGGAATAACAGATTCGGACAGTTGGAGGTCAACCGGCCCGAAGAGCTGAACCAATATGAAGTAATGGTGTGCCCTGATAAATTTGGCTTCCGCTACCCTTTGGTCCTTGATTTCCTGAGACAATCCTTCGACTTCAGGTGCCCGGTCTATCACAGCGTTGCAGGTGTTGATTCCCTGATAGAACTGGTCCCATATTTCCCTGACGTGAGAATTTTGGGAGTCAAAATCTGAGGTATAGAAATTCATGTATTTGAAGGAGCCATCAGCACCATTGGTATAGGTATCTGTACCGAATACGGTGAAATTATTTCCCCTTTCGGTTCCATACCAGGCCCTTAATGAACTGTAGGCAGCGTGTAAGCCATCATTCAATCCGCTTGGGGTGTTGAGGTAATCATTGCCGATATTGGATATTACCTCTTCTTCAAGAATTCCTTCACAGCTGGCGGCAGCAAACAATGCAGCTCCCATCATGCCAATCCTGGAGTATTTTGAAAATATATTTTTGATATTTGATTTCATGTTGTTTCAGTAATTTAGTTTCCGCTTAAAACTTTGCGTTAATGCCAAATGTAATCTGTGTCACAGCAGGGGCGATGTTTGAATTGACTACACCACCCTCTACGCCTTGCTCACCATCGATGAATGTTTCTGGGTCAATACCTGCATGCCTACTTCTGTATTCAGAGAAGATAAATGGCTGCTGAATACTGGAATAAACCCTGAGGCTACTCAGTTTAAGTTTTTCTACTATTGGTGCAGGAAAGGTGTAACCCAGGTTGATGTTCCTTACCTTCAGGAAAGTACCATTGAAGTACCTTAAAGAAGTAGAATACTTGGGGAATTCCTGGTTGACATTAGGGCGCGGATAATCATTGGTAGGGTTGTCTGGCGTCCAGTAGTCGACATTCAGGTTGTTATACCGTCCTGCCAATGCATTGAAACCTCCGGTGTGGAAATCACTTCTGATCAAGGAGCCGAATCTGCCAAAGACAAAGAACGAAAAGTCAATGCCTTTATAAGATATCCTGTTGGTGATACCACCGGAAAAATCAGGAACGGCAGAACCCAGAATCTGTCGGTCATCGGCATTGATCTGTCCATCGTCATTGATGTCTTCCACCTTAATGATACCAGGCTGGTCACTGTAGACAGCTGCTTCATCTGCTTCATCCAATTGCCAGATACCTTCCTTATTCCAGTCGAAAAACACCGTAAGTGGTTCTCCGATAAATCTTCCGGCACCTATATCATCTCCATCGGCAAGTTCAAGGATTTCTTCCCGGTTTCTATTGAAAATAAAATCAGTTGACCACCTGAAACCACCCCTGTCGATGTTGATGGTATTTAAAGTAAGTTCAATACCCCTGTTTTGGGTTTTACCAATATTGGTGATATAACCACCAAATCCTGTAGAATTGGGCAATGGCTGAGGAGCCAATAAATCTGAAGTGGTGGTTACGTAGTACTCTAATGTACCGGATATGCGGCCTTGTGAAAAAGCAAAATCCAAACCGGCGTTGGCGGTAGTAGAGGTTTCCCACCTCAGGTCAGGGTTACCGATAGTATTTGGCCGATAGCCAAATGCGGCATCTCCTCCGAATTCATAGGAAGTTCTGGCTAGCAAAGGTTGGGTCTGGTAAGGATCGATACCCTGGTTTCCTATAGATCCATAGCTGGTTCTTAACTTCAGTTGATCCAGAAACTCGCTTCCGGAAAGGAAATCTTCATCTCCTATGTTCCAACCAAAAGCCACAGAGGGGAAGTAACCGTATCGGTTGTTTTCTCCAAACCTGGAAGATCCGTCAGCCCTGATGGTACCTGTTAACAGAAATTTGCCTTTGTAATCATAATTCAACCTTCCCATGAAAGACATTAATGTCCATTGGATCAGGTTAGTATTGGCTCCTGTAATCTGGCTGGCATCACCCAGCCGGTGGAACAATTGGCTCTCTGCAGGGATTCCCAATACGTTGATGCTGGTAAATTCCCGGTTGTCTCTTTGCAGGGATTGTAGTCCCGTAAACTGAAAGTTGTGTACTTCATTAAATGATTTGGAATAATTGATGATGTTTTCCAGGGTATAATTGACCTGAAACTCTTCATTGACACTACCGGTTGGGTCTCCACCTCGGCGGGCATTGGTTTGAGAACCGATAAACCTTCCACTTCTTCTGATCGTGATGTCCGGACCAAAATTGACCCTGTAACTTAAGCCTGGGGCAATATCCCACATGGCGTAGACACTGTTGAAGATCCTGTACCTTTTGGTCAGGTCTTCATGGGCACCTGGTACAATTTCAGCCAGGGGATTGGTCCTCAGGCCATCATTGGTAGGCTGGAAATTGATTGTCCCATCATCATTAAAGGTTTTGCCCAAAGGGTTTTCCTGAAGTGCTCCACCGATAGGATTAAAATTTTCACCGTTTCGCTCACTGTAGGTAAAGAGGGTAGAAGTACCTATTCGGAATTTATCGTTTATCTTATGGTCTACATTTGCCCGGAAAGAATACCGGCTGAAATCCTGATTTTTCACTACACCCACATCACGGAACATGTTTCCGGAGAGGAAGAAGGTGGTTTTTTCACTACCACCGGAGACACTGATTTGGTGACTCTGAATAGAACCTGTCCGGGTCAGTGCATCAATATAATCAAAGCTTCTTCCAAGCTGGATGCTTTCCAATTCGTTGGGCTCAAAAAGTCCTTCGTCTGCTTCCTGGGTGGCAGGACCTTCAGGGTATTCTCCTACGGCCCTTCTGGATTCCCTCTTGTATTCAGCAAATTCCTCGCCGTTAAAGTTTTCGATTCTTCCCAGACTTTGGTTGACTCCATAATAAGAATCAAAAGAAACTACAGTTTTTCCTACCTCGCCTCTTTTGGTGGTAATAAGTACAACACCGTTGGCTCCTCTGGAACCATATATGGCAGTAGCAGAAGCATCCTTCAATACCTCCATGGATACAATGTCCTGGGGGTTGATGTCATTTATTCCACCTGCAATTGGAATATTATCCACTACATACAGGGGATCATTTCCGGCATTAAAGGATCGCCTTCCACGGATCCTGACCTGAGGAGCGGAACCGGGCTTACTACCCGCCTGGGTCACATCTACTCCCGTGGCACGACCCTGAAGGGCCTGCCTTGCATCCACTATGGGTTGTTCGGCTATTTCCCTATCGCTAACCGAGGAAATGGCTCCCGTCAGCTGGCTTTTTCGGGTAGTACCATAGCCCACTACAACTACTTCTTCAAGATCTGAAACATCAGGTTCTAGCTGTACGTCTATTTGGGATTGATTGCCAATAGCCACCTCTTTGGGTGAATAACCAATAAAGGAAAATACAAGGGTTGCATTTGCCGGTGCCGAAATGTTATAATTGCCATCAAGGTCTGCAGCTGCACCGGTGGAGGTGCCTTTTACCAACACGGATGCCCCGGGGATGGGCATTTCATTTTCATCTGTAATCTGCCCGCTGACCTGCACATTTTGTGCCAGTGCCAGGTGGGTACTAAAGGCCATCAGAAACAACAATAGCCCTGTTTTCAGGTAATTTTTCGAGGTCATAATTTTTGGTTTGACGTTAATTGAATGATAATTTTTCGTAAAGCTTGTACTTAGAGTAAAATACCAGCCTGTCTACATTGATTTACTTGCTTTTTTCTTACATGTATTAACTTTTCGTTAGGTATTGAACTTATTTCAGATTTGAATTTAATAATTTATTGATAAAAACTGTTTTTTAAAATAAAGAATATGCAATCGATTGCATAATAATACATAAACGGCATAAACCTTACATGAAAGGCAATTAATAAATTTTTCAGAACAATTGCAAGGTTTTATGTTTAATTGTGATCCAGCTGGTATCGCTAGATTTTTTTTTGAAATCAACTGAAGGTAAGTGTAAAGAACTGTTGGCATCCTGGCCATTAATGAAAAAAGAAAAGGCAAACCATTCGGTTTGCCTTTTCCAGGATAAACAGCATTTGATGCTGGCATTCAGTTCAATTCTTTTATTTTAATGTTTTTGTAATGAACTTCATCACCATGATCCTGTAAAAGGATATGGCCCTCTTCAGCCTCTCCGAAATTTTCCCAAACCTTGTATTTGCTATCGGCCACCAGCTCTCTGTAGGCTTCAGATCCTCTGGTATATTCCACCACTTTCAGGCCATTGATGTAGTGCTCCACCGTATTGTCCGGACGGACTACTATTCTTCCTTTATTCCATTCCCCAATTGGCCGGACGAAGCGGGATTGCTTGTCTGCCTTGATCAGGTCATATAAAGAGGCCAGGGTTCTGTTGCCATCTTTTCCCTGCTTGGCATCAGGATGCCTTTCATCATCCAAAATCTGGTATTCCAGCCCAATGGCTGAACCAGAATTGTTTTCGTTGAGGGTAACGAAGTATTTGACACCACTATTGGCCCCTTCCGTTAATTTAAAATCAAAGGCCATATCAAAGGCACTGTATTTGTCTACTGTGACAATATCACCAGCATTGGCTGATTCCCTGCCATCAGCAGCTTCAATGGTCAGGACACCATCATTGATGGTCCAGCCTCCTTCAGGAAAGGTTTCTGCTTTGGCACTTCTCCAGCCTTCACTGCTGCTTCCATCAAAAAGAAGCTTCCAGCCTTTGTCCTCTTCATGGGGAGTCAGTTCATTATCAATGGTACTGACGACAAACACATCGTTTTCAAAGGGGGTTGGAGACAGGTCTTCTGTTTTGATGCGGATATTCCTGAAATAGGTTTTCTTGCCTGCATTCTCAGGATTGTCACCAATACCATGTACCTGAAGGCCAATAAAACCTGAAGGGTCCATATCATCCACCAAATAGGCAACTTCCTGTCCATTCACCCAGGTTTTTAGAGTGTTATCAATGAATTCTACCCTGTAGGTATTGAATTCCCCCAATTTAAAGGCACTTCTTGCATCCGGATTGTAAGTCAGAGGATACAACCAGCCTCTACGGGCTTCGTCATAGATGCCTCCGGACCAGGCCCTTTCCTTGGGATCACATTCCACCTGGTAACCAAAAACCCTTCCCTTGCCCTCATTGGCGTCGGGGTTGTGCTGCCCTCTTACCATTACACCGGAATTGCTTGATTCATCGTCTACCCTGATTTCAAGTTCCAGGATAAAGTCTTCGAAGGTTTGTTCGGTAACCAGAAAGGTATTGGGTGTATTGGCAACTGCCGATCCGACGATGACACCATCTTCAATGCTGAATTCGGCTTCCCCATCCAGTTGTTTCCATCCATCCAGGCTTTCTCCATCAAACAGGTTGGTCCATCCTTCCCTTGTTTCTACGGTGGGTTTCCCACATGCCGCCATAAGCAGGCAAACCAAAATGAGCAGGCTATAATTTCGTTTGTTCATAATAGGGGTTATTTTAAGTGTTTTATAGTAATTATTTGGTGATCAAATCAATTCTTAATTTGTATGCAGTAAAGATAAACATTATACTTTGATTTTATAACCCTGAGACAATCGATTGCATCAAGGAAGAAAAAGTCTTTAAAACTACTTTAATTTATTGGTTTTCGCCAGTAGAATGGTTGAATGCGCTGATTTTACCAAAAAGGTTTGGTATTTTGCCTTCAGGCGTCAATTGATGCAGGTTTCGGCTGTTGATTCCAATGGCACGCAGGTATTGTAAAATCAGCCATAAGCTTTTAGCTTTTACCAATTTAAATCATTGATATTATGGAAGAAGGATTTGACTATTGGGAGTTTCTGGCAGGTATAGGACTGTTTCTCTGGGGAATGAGCCAATTGGAACAGGCTATCCGGCAATTGGGTGGTAATTCTTTTAAAAATCTGTTACATAGATTTACCGATAAATCCTGGAAAGGCATTTTGGCAGGTACGGGTATTACTGCCATTCTCCAAAGTAGCTCCCTGGTTACCCTTATGGTTCTGGCATTTTTAGGTGGAGGGATGATCAGTTTGCGGAATTCCCTGGGTGTGGTTCTGGGAGCCAACCTGGGTACTACCTTCACCGCCTGGATAGTAGCTACTTTTGGGTTCAAAATCAGTGTGTCTGATTTTGCTTTTCCCTTTTTGGCCATTGGGGTTATGACTTACCTGTTTATGAACAGCAGGCCCTTTCTGAAAAACTCCGGGATTTTCTTATTGGGATTCGGTTTATTGTTTTTGGGATTGGATTATATGAAACTGGCTATTGAGGGGTATGCTGCGGCCATGGATCTCAGTGCCCTTAAATCCTATGGACTCTGGGTATATTTAATTACGGGAATAATCATTACAGTGATGATCCAATCCAGCTCCGCCATGATTGTAATCGTTTTGAGTGCCGTAAATGCGCAGATGATAGGGACGGACCATGCTTTGGCTATGGTCATTGGTGCTAATATTGGGACAACATTTACCCTGATACTGGGGGCATTTGATGGTTCAGCTGATAAAAAGCGACTGGCTCTGGCTAATCTCATGTTTAATTTGATAGCAGGTTTGTTTTGTTTTTTTTGGATAGATCAATTGATCTACCTGACCATGCATTGGTTTAATATAATGGATCCATTAATGGAATTGGTAATTTTAAATTCCCTAATCAACCTCATCATGATTCTCGGCTTTTTCCCCTTTTTACCTACTCTTGAAAGGTGGCTGGTTAAAAAATTTAAAGCCGATGTACCCAAAGGTAGGTCCAGGTACATTAAGAATGTCCCTTTGGATGTGCCTTCGGTAGCAGTTCTTGCTTTTGAAAAAGAATTGGACTGGGTCTTAAAAGACGCTTTGAAATTTGTTCGAAAAATCATCAACAAGCATAAAGGGCCCAAAAAGGATGCTTCGGTTTGGAAGAAAATAACCTATCAGCCCAGGGATTTGTTGCAGGATTACCAAAACCTTAAAAACCTGGAGGAAGAATTGTACCTTTTTGTCATGTATTTGCAGGAGAAAAAACTTAGCCTGAACGATGCCGCCCTGCTAGGTAATTTGACACAAACCCTCAGGTCCCTGGTAGTTGGGGCCAAAGAGTTTAAAGATATTGTACATAATTTAGTGGAAATGGAAAATGCGGAAGAACCTTTCGTAACTGAAATCCTGGAAAGCCTGCAGTCAGAGGTAAAGGATTTCCTGACCGTTTTTGAGGAGTATTTAGCTATGAATGAAGCAAATCCGGAGATCATCCAAAGTGTAAAAGAAAAATTAAAATCCAATTATTCAACCCTGCTTCAATTGCTGTACACACAGCTTAAAGCAAGAAAGACCGATGTTAGCATATCTACCATGGCCAATGTGATCCAGCAGGTATTTTCCGGTTTGGAGTTGATTTGGGAGGGTATCGCATCTATCCGGAAACAAGAAATCGAAGCCGTTAGTGAAAACTGAAAAAGAAAGTCTGTCCAAATGGGTTTGTTGACCTGTACTGCAACCTGTCCAATTCGTTATTCTTTGTATCAAAGATTTTAAATCCTAAAAGGTCATGCATCAATCTTTCGAAGTTAAAAAAGAAAGCAACCAATTGACCGCTGTATTAGGCAGCATCTACTTAATGGTACTTTTCTGGATTTTGTTATTAAAATTGGGTGTGAAATTTACTTACATGGACCAAAGGATAACCAATTTTATACCCTTTGGGGACTCAATGATCTTTGAAGCTGAAAATATTTTGAATACAGTGGTATTCATTCCACTGGGCATTTATGCTGGGATGCTTTTTTTTCAAAGGGGTAGGGGTAAAATAGTGTTTTCCCTTTTTTTAATCAGTTTAGTAGTTGAAGGTGCCCAATTTGTGTGGAAATTGGGGGCTTTTGATGTGACAGACTTAATTACCAATACTTTTGGTGGTATCATTGGGATATTGATTTTTAAAGCCTTGGGAAAAGCATTCAATAGTCCGGTACAGGCACAAAATTTTATCAACAAAATGGCAATCATAGGGACGGCCTTAATGATGATACTGTTAATTTTGCTAAAAATGAATTTGCTACCGATTAGGTATCAATAATGAAGGCATGAAAAGGCATTTGCCTGGAGTATGGAAGCAAGGATCCTGGATAAGGGAATACGGCCGGCATGGTCAAAAATACCGGCCGCAGGAAAAAGATTTATTCAAACTTCACACTCAATACGGGAATATCTGTCTTGTAAAGCACAGTATCGGTTACACCGATTTGGTAGGAAGCATTTGTTTTCCTCACATTGGAAGCGATTCCAATGATACCTGCTTTCTCTTTCTCGGCAAAGGCCACAATGCCCTTTTCAGCTTCTTCATGATTAAAGATGTGCCGGTGAATGATCAGGTCTTCCTGGCCAGTGGCATATTGGCGCATCTGCTCTTCTGCCCTGCCGCTATCTGTAAATTTAGAAGGTGTATTGACAAAAAGAAAATACACTGAAGCGCCAATATTTTTTATCAGAGGCTTCATTCTGGTAAAAGCAGGTTTGCTCACTTCATTGAACAAGGAGGCAAAGACCATTTTTTTCATGGCCCTGCCATCCAGTACTTTTTTAACCGCCAATACCGGGCAATTGGCGTTTCGCATTACTTTTTGCGTGGTAGAACCAATAAATTTTCCTTCTTCATAGCCTTTACCGTAGGCACCTATTACGATAAGGTCGGCTTTTTGTTTGTTGGCGATTTCTGCCAATACCTGATTGGGAACACCCACCTCCACCAGGGCTTCAATGGGAGTGCTCTTTACCTTATGGGTGCTGATAAATGATTTTAGCTTGTCCTTGGCCTCTGCCTCCAGGTCAAGGACTTCAGGATACTTGGATTTTTCGTTTTCCGAGAGTTTTCTCCAGTCCAGATCTGAGTTGATGACATTTACACAAGAAATACTGGCATCTCCCTTACTGGCAATTTTGGCAGCGCTTAGAAAAGCAATTTCTGAATAGGGAGAAAAATCCACGGGAACAATGATTCGTTTCATGATTATAGTTTTTGGTTAAAAGCTTTATTCTTTCAAGTTCTTAAACAACTAAAGTGCCGTTTTCGAATTTACACAGACAAATACTTTGTCGTTGTATATCAAAATAAACAAAATGCTTTTTGGAAAAATATGATCAATGTCACTTAAAGAAATGATAATCTCCTTTCTTTTATTTTTTAACGGTAAATTTAGACCTATAATTTACCAACTTGAATATTTTTAAATTGGATGCTCATTTCATTATTGGGGTGAAGTTGCAGTCCAATCGGGCCTTTATCAGGCATGTTTTCCGAAGTGTAGGTCATCACTTCTTCTCCATTGATCCAAACTGTGTAGGTTTGATCTACCATTTTTACTTTCATGGTATTCCAAGACTTGAGTTGTAGGATATCCTTTACCCCCTCAGCTTCTACAGGGTAAGACTTTCCGGGGATATAAGGTGATCCGGTCATGTCCCGTTGCAAGGAGCCGGAAATCCCAATTTGTATCTGGTCTTTTTCGGACCTGAGGAAAATGCCTGAATCCACCGTACCGGTCCCCATCAGGAAGTCCATTTGAAAGACAAAATCACCATACTTTTTTTTGGTCCAGAGGATGGATCCCGTTTTAGTCGGGTCATTCTCTACCGCTATCTTTCCGTCTTCAACGGTCCACCATATATTATCTTCCGGCTCAACGGTCCATCCTTTCAGGTTTTTTCCGTTAAAAATGGTTTTCATTTTTGGCTCCTGAGCGTAACTGTGATTGATCAGAAAGAAAATGATCATCAGGCCTGGTACAATGCTTTTAATTTTCATGGTATTTGGGTTTTTATAAATGGAATAATTGATTCAATTGTTTTCTAATAGCTTTTTTCCAATAGTAAATGCTTTGGAAGGATTGGTGACCATAAGCTGCCGGATGTCTGCATCAGTAAAACCATTCGCAAGCAACAGGGGAATGAATTCCCTGGGAATGGTGATGTACTCCCTAAAATTGCCTCCCTTTTCCTCACCTGGGCTGTACCAGCCTGCGTCATGGGAAATCAAAACCCGGTCCAAATGGCCTTCGTCACGGAGAAACTTTAATTTTTTTAAATAATCCTTTTGGTTGGATGGCTGTATACCATCCAGGCTTATCCAGGCACCTTCATTGGCCAGCAGGGAATAGTTTTCCAGTCTTTCCTCACTTTGGGCATGCACCCAAATGAAGGCTGATGGATGGACCCCTATGGTTTTTAATGTTTCAACCTGCTGTCTGGCAGGCAGGGCCGGACCAGTATGTGAGGCAATGGTCAAGCCGGTCTGTTTATGGGTAAGACCTGCTGCCAGGATGAGTTTTTCGTGCATTTCGGAAAGGCTGTCACCATTGACACCAATTTTGATAAAGCCCGGTTTGATGCCGGTGTTTTCAATGCCTCCTTCCCATTCTGCCACCCAAATGTCTGCCAGCTCCTCTACCGATAAGGCAAAAGCTTTTTCAGGAAGGTATTTGTTATTTACGGCCCCATAAAACCCTGTATTGGTTAGGATCTGAAGGCCCGTCTTCTCAGAAAGTGCAAGCAGTAATTCAGGGTCTCTGCCCAGGTAAGCTGGGGTACATTCTACCAGGGTTTGGATGGCAAGGCCCGATAGCTCGGTCAGGTAAGGGCTGACTACTTCCAACACTTCTGCCTGGTCCCAACGGGAAGGCGAGATGCTATCCGCACCAATAAAGTCCACCAGTACATGTTCATGAATCAGTGTCTGCCCCATTTGTCCTGCAGGTATGGGCCCCTTGACTGTCATGATGGTGTTTTGGCATAGTCCCCAGGAAATTGAGGCCAGGGAAAAAATCAGTCCTCCGGTCAGTATCCTGATTTTCATATGACGGATTGTTCTTTGAGCATTTTCAGATGAGCAGCCACTGCTGCTCCAATGATGCCGGCTTCATTTTTATTCTCAGCAACGATAACAGGTACATCCACGGTGATTTCATTTTCGAACTTGTCCAGTTTTTTACTGGCTCCTCCCCCCAAAATGAACAAGTCAGGCGAGATGATCCTTACGGTGTGCTTTAAGAATTTATTGAAGCGTTTTCCCCAGGTTTTGTAGCTGAGATTTTCACTTTTGCGTGCGGAGTCGGCTGCGAAATACTCAATGATTTCTCCGTTTTTATAATAGATTCTTCCCAGTTCGAAATTGGGGATCAATTGACCGTTATAAAACACCCCCGTACCTAACCCTGTACCTATGGTAACCGTGACTACCAATCCCATTTTTCCTTTTCCGGCCCCAAAGGTCATTTCAGCCAGACCGGCGGCATCGGCATCATTGATGACGGTAACCGGGAGTCCTGTCTTTTCCGAAAGCAATTGATCTACCTGTACTCCCACCCAACTTTTGTGAATATTGCTTTTGGTCATGCATCGCCCATTATTCACTACCGTCGGAAATCCGCAACCAATAGGTCCTTTCCAGTTAAAATGTTCGATCAGAGTTAGGACTGCATCCGCTACACTTTCCGGTTTAGTAGGCTTCGGGGTAGGTACCCTGAATCTTTCAGCTGTGAGCTCCCCCGTTTCAATATTCACCGGAGCAGCCTTGATGCCGGAACCTCCTATGTCCAATCCTAATATCTCCATCCAATTTCCATTAATAATTCAATTAATTTTATTTTTGCCTTTCAAGTTAACAAAAATCGATTGATTTTGGTCCCGGTGACCCTGAAAATCCAAAAACAAATGTTTTCGATTAATAAATATAAAATTCCAGGTAGCTTTATGGCTTCAATTGAATTTTAATTTCACCATTCACCTATCAAATAATTTCCTATGCAAAAAAGTAATCAAAGAAGGTCGTTTATTAAAAAAATAGGAGCTTTGACCCTCCTGACTGCTTCTTCGGGGAGCCAATGGTCTTTTGGAGCCATGCCCGCCAAAAAAGAAATCGGGCTGCAATTGTACTCCCTCAGAGAAGATATTAAGGGAAATGTAGCCGGGGTACTCAAACAAGTAGCTGCAATTGGCTTTAAGAACCTGGAAGCGGCAAACTATTCGGAAGGGAAGATATACGGGATGGCTCCTGCAGCAATCAGAAAGATGGTTGCTGATTTGGGAATGACCATGCAAAGTGCCCATGTTGGTGGCCCCTCAGATTTCCAGGGTGCCCAACATGCTGTTGCAATGGACTGGTGGAAAAAAGCTTCAGAAGCACATGCAGCCGTTGGGGCCGAATTTCTGATCAAGCCTTCCATGCCCATACCAGACACTTTGAAAGAATTGGAGTTATGGTGCAATTACTACAATCAGGTGGGTGCCATTGCAAAGGCCAATGGCCTGACCTTTGGATTTCACAACCATGCCAGAGAATTTGAGAAGATTGAGGGGCAAGTCATGTATGATTTCATGTTGGAAAATACTGACCCGGATTTGTTTTGTATGGAACTGGATGTATACTGGGCTACTAAGGGAGGTTATGACCCGGTAGACTACCTGAAAAAATACAAGGGTAGATTTCCCTTATTACACATCAAAGATGAGGAAGAAATCGGACAAAGCGGAGATATGGATTTTAAACCCATTTTCAAGGCTGCTTATGCACAGGGGATGAAAGGCTATTATGTGGAAGTGGAGCGGTATAACCACGAACCCATAAAAAGTGTGGCCATGAGTTATGATTACCTGGCTAATGCGAAATATGTCAAATAAGGTCAAAAGCCGGCAGCATTCCCTGCCGGCTTTTGGTTACTTAACCTCTTCTCTGCCATCGGCATGAATGGCAAATCGCCCTTTTTGTTTGTCATGGGTATGCTCATGGCTTTTCCAGGGCCATCCTCCAAACTGCGTTCGCTGAAATTCGTTTACCGCTTCCTGAATTTCCTGGTTACTATTCATCACAAAAGGTCCATGCTGAACGACTTTTTCCGATAAAGGTTTTCCCTGTAAGAATGCGAAATAACCTGTTTTACTACCGTTTTTTATTTCGAAGGCCTTTTCCTCACCCAAATCTATGGAATGGTCATTGGGGATTCGTTCACCTTCCAGGTCTATAAAGTCACCTTCATAGAAGAACAAGCTCCTGTTTGTCCCTTTGGATACCTCCGGCAGGGTGAATACTGCATCAGGTTCAGCTTTCAGCAACCAAATGGCCAATTCATTGGCGGGATCTGCAGCATAGGAATCAGGAGCAGGCGGCAGTGCAGTCCGGTCTCCATATTTTCCAGCGATTAATTTAATTTCCGTATGCTTACCACTTGAATCCGGGACATTAATTACCGGAATTTCTTCCTTCCACATCATTTTGAAATGTGCCGGCACATTTTTTTTGGCTTTGGGAAGATTCAGCCATATCTGAAACAAATGCAATTCATTTCCTTCTTTTTCATTGAGAAGTGGAAACATTTCCGAATGCATGACTCCTCTGCCAGCGGTCATCCACTGGGTGTCACCATTGCCAAACCTACCGGCTGCTCCCAATGAGTCGGAGTGGTCCACCAATCCCTTTTCCACGATGGTCACTGTTTCAAATCCTTTGTGTGGATGGGCAGGAAAACCAGGTACCTTACTTCCGTGATACATGCTCCAACCATCTTTTCCGGAAAAGTCCTGGCCAATCATTCGATTTTCCAATCCGCTTTCGGGGGACATGTCCGGTAAACCTTTGGGAAAGAAATCATGGTGATGAGCACAGAACAAAAAGGGGTCCTGAGTTTGCCAGTGAAATCCCAATGGGCGGATAGCTTTTATTGTAGCATTCATAAACAATTTATTTTATATGTATATACATTTAATAAGTTGTATTGGAAGTAAAAAGTTCATTTTTAATAATGGTTTTGACAGAAAGGGTATTAGTCGACCGCTTTAATGGGATTAAGGTAGCGACGGAAGATGATCTGTCCGGTAAGGGGACGATCATTAAACCGGTTAAAACCAATGTTGCCATCCAACTTATCTGAGAATGCCATCATAAGGGTTCCTTCCAGCGAAATATCAGTATATATATTGAGTTTATAACTGATTCCTCCCCGGATAGGGATATAGGGTACCAGGTGGGTGTGATTACTTGTTTGTGAACCATTTGACCCGAGCCGGGTTTCTTCATTAAAATTGAGCAACAGTCCCAGTCCGGTACCTGTATAGATATTGACCTTTTTCCTACTGGTGTGATTTTCAGAGCCGAAAACGTAAATAGTAGGCATTAGATCCAGAAAGAGCATGTTGTTTTTACTCCCAACGGCCTGACCATTTTCTTGCCAGGAATCGATTACTTGTGTGTTAAAATAATCCTGATCCTGACTCCGCATGTTTTGGAAGCCGAAATTACCGCGAAGGTCGATATTATTGTGGAGCTTTCGCCCGTAAGCAAAGCTCAGCGTAGGGCCAAATTTAACGTTGAACTTACGGATTCCTCCGTAATTGTCAGCATACATGGTTCCCAGGCCCAATCCCCCCTGAAGGTATTGGTTTCTGGAGATTTTTTCTTTGTAAAAATTCTGAGCCAATAGGGTATGAGAGCAAAAAGACCCGGTAATCAGGGCCAGTACAGTTATAATGATTCCTTTTTTCATGAGTAATATTTAATGTAGGATTGGGCAATGGATTGTCAAAGCTATTGATAAACGCTTAACTAACCCTCAAAATTATTAAATCTTGCCTGAAATTTGAACTTCAATTACATTAAATTGAAGATTTTTAAAGTAAATTTCCCTGGATAAGAAATAATTTATAATTTAGTATTGATCATATTTTTATGGTTGGGAAATAAATAATTTAATTGACTAGTTTTTAACCGGTTAGCCATAGAAAAACTTTTGTTCAGGCAATCGGAGGAATTTTAATAGAAAGTCTCATAAATCGCTGTATTCATGAAAGGAATTATTTTGGCTGGAGGATCGGGTACCAGGCTTTACCCCTTGACCATCGCTGTGAGTAAACAATTAATGCCGATCTATGATAAACCCATGATCTATTATCCCTTATCGGTATTGATGATGGCGGGAATCAAAGAAATACTGATCATCACTACCCCTGAAGACAATGAAGCATTTAAAAAACTATTGGGAGACGGATCGGAGGTAGGCTGTGAATTTACCTTTGCCATTCAGCCCAAACCAGAGGGGCTGGCACAGGCTTTTATCATAGGTGAGCAGTTTATAGGCAAGGAAAAGGTAGCTTTAATTCTGGGAGATAATATTTTCTACGGGACAGGCTTGTATAAAACCTTGAAGGAACATACGGATCCCAATGGGGGAGTGGTGTTTGCCTACCATGTCAATGATCCGCAAAGATATGGGGTGGTTGAATTTGATAGTGATAATAAGGTGCTCAGTATTGAGGAAAAGCCCAAAGTCCCAAAGTCCAACTTTGCAGTACCCGGACTTTATTTTTATGACAATGAAGTAGTGGAAATTGCCAAAAACATCAAACCCAGTAGTCGGGGTGAGCTGGAAATAACCGATATAAATAACGTATACCTGAAAAAGGGGAAACTGAATGTAGGTATTTTAAACCGTGGGACTGCCTGGCTTGATACGGGTACACACCAATCCCTGCTACAGGCGGCCCAATTTGTGGAAGTAATCGAAGAAAGGCAGGGACTGAAGATTGGATGCATTGAAGAAATTGCATTCCGGAATGGTTTTATCAATGAAGATAAGTTGTTGCAAGCTGCCAGAAAGCTGGGCAAAAGCGGGTATGGAGAATATCTCAAGAACCTGGTTACCCAAAAATTTAATCTTTAAAAAGCAAATCATTTTTTTAAGTGAAGGGTTTCCGGGCTTGTTTTTGTTGCTAAGTGCATAAAACAATATTTGAAAAACAAAAAAGAAGACAAATATAACCCTGTATTTTTGGATGTATTTATTTTTTGTTTTATGTTTGTCATGTACAAAATGATTTTTGTAGCATGATAAATGTATTTCGATGGTTGATATAGTATTGATAGATGATGATGCGGTAAGTACTTTTGTAACTGAAAAATACATTCGGAAAAGTATTCATTCTCCATTCAGGATATTTAAATTTTCCTCGGCCATGGAAGCCTTGGAAAAAATCCAGGAGATTCAGCCACAATTTTTGTTTTTGGACCTTTTTATGCCTCAAATGAGCGGATGGGATTTTCTGGATAGCATCAATCCTGAAAAGCTTAATTCGAAGATCTATATTTTAAGTGGCTCCATGGACATAATGGACAAGGAAAAAGCCTTAAGAAATCAAAATGTAAAGAAATTTCTTTCCAAACTTTCAGTTAAGGAAAGCATGCCGGAGATATTCCGGGATTAAAGTTTTTTGTAGGGTTTAAGATTAATTTTTGATCGAAAGCACATTGGCCTCAGGCTTTGCCCGAGGCCAATGTTATTTGATCCCTGGAAAAGTTTTTTCCCGGGATGCTCCTTTTTTCTATATTACTGAGATGAAAGCCCCTTTATTTTTTTCTTACGTTGCTTTGCAGCGCATAGGGGGCATATTTTTCCCTGCTTTTCGAATCCAGTGTCTGTTCAAAAAATGCCGTGGCAGAATCATCATCCATAAACATGTGGTCAGCCCCGATGCATTCGATCAGGTTCCATTTGTTCAGTACATCGCGGACAGGTCCTTTGGTTCCGGTAATACAAATGTCTATTTTATTTGTTCTCCAGGTTTGGATCCATTCGTACAAGGCGTGGGCACCTGTACTATCGATGCTGGTGACGCTTTCCATGTTGAAAATGATCATTCGGGTTTGGTCTTTTCTTTCCGAAAGCCATTGGTCCATTTTATCTCTGATAAATTCCACATTCGCAAAATAAATGGGTCCGTCAATTCTGACGATAAGTAAGTTTTTATTGATTTCCAGGTCTTTGAACCTTCGGGTATTCCGGAATATTTTGGTGCCTGGTACCCTGCCCAGTTGGGCCATGTGAGGTCTTGAAGCCCGGTATATTACTACCAGAAGGGATAATATCATTCCTGTGATGATGCCTGTTTCTATGCCCATGGTTAGGGTGATCAGAAAGGTGGAAATCAGCATGGCAAAATCGGTTTTGTCTTTCTTCCAAAGATTGAAAGGCTCTTTGAGATCGATCAATCCTGCTACTGCTACCAACACCACAGCAGCCAAAATGGCGGATGGGAGGTAGTAAAAGAGGCCGGTGAAGAATAGCAAGGTCAATAGGATCAAAATGGCACTGATGACCGAAGCCATGGTGGTTTTTGCCCCGGCCTGGTTGTTTACTGCTGTTCTGGAAAATCCTCCGGTGACGGGATAGCCGTTAAAAAAAGCCGCCCCAAAATTCGCCATGCCCAAAGCCATTAACTCCTGGTTGGCATCTAGTTTGTAATTTTTATGCTTGGCCTGTATGGTTTTGGCTACCGCAAAGCTTTCAGCAAACCCAACCAATGAAATGGTAAGTGCTATAGGTAGGAGCGTTGCCCACCCGTTCATATCAAACGATGGGAAAGATAGGCTGGGGAGACCACTGGGAACTTCTCCTACGATTTTCACTCCCTTATCTGTTAATCCGAAGCCCCATACCAACATAATACCAATGACCACTGCCAGGAGTGGAGCCGGAAGGGCTGGGTGTATTTTTTTGCCAAATTTGATGATGAGTATCCCAAGGATACCGATACCAAATGTGAGCCAATGGGTGTTGCCTATGTTTTGGGCAATGGCGATGACCATTTCCTGTATGTGCTCGCTGTTGGGAAGCGAAATGTTGAAGAGGTGCTTGATCTGGCTTAGACCGATGATGATGGCCGCAGCAGATGTAAAACCGTTGATTACAGGGTGGGAAAGAAAGTTTACCACAAAACCCAGGCGGAAAGCACCCATAACAAATTGAATTAATCCTACCAGAAATGCCAGCGTAAGGGCATAAAGCAGGTATTCGCTGGCGGAGGTAGGGCCCAGGCTGCTGATTCCTGCGGCTGTTAGCAGGGATACCATGGCCACAGGACCTACTGCCAGCTGTCTGGAGCTACCAAATATCGCATATAAAATCAAGGGTACCGTCACGGCATACAAGCCATGGATGGGTTCGAGTCCTGCGAGCATGGCATAAGCCATGCCTTGAGGAATTAACATGATGCCAACTGTAATACCAGCAGACAAATCACCCTTCAGGTATTTTTGATTGTAATCGGGAAGCCATTGCAAAAAAGGCAAATATTTTTTAAGGTCCATCTGTGTCTTAATTTTTGTTCATTCAGCTATTCCTTTAGTAACATGGAGTTTCACCAATAAAGGAAGTACAAATTTGACCTAATTTACGGTTTAAATAAGTGATTTTTATCACTTGAAGGCATTGGTTTAGCCAGCTACAATTTCAATTTCCTTTTTCAAAAACTTGGATAAGGTATCAGCAAACCTTTGTGCTTCCCAAATTTCAAGCGTCACATCTTCTACCGAGAATACCTGAATTTGAAGTTTATTTTTTTCCGGGAGACAATAAACGTTTTGCACCCATTGGTTTTTCGTCTTGTCCAGTCCGATAGCAATTCTCAAAAGTCCGGACAGTAACCTTACTTGTTTTTTATGCACATCAGACAACTTTTTAAAACGCTTGTGTCTTTTTCTGGGGCCTTTTTTTCTGTGATACCTGGCCAGGTGTCCCAATAGCAAAATTTCTTCATTGGTGAAGCCCCTAAGCTGGCTATTATTGATGATATACCTGGAATGTTTATGGAAATCCTGGAATTTAACATACAAGCCAACATCATAAACCAAAGCTGCATGGTACAGCATACTTCGCTCCTGTTCTCCTGCCTGATGGAGATGCTTGAGCTGATCAAATAGCTGTAGGGCCAACCCGGAAACATGTTTTTTGGCTTCCAACTCCGTTTCATACCGATTGGCCAGCCAATAGCAGCTTTTCTCTTGCAGGGTCCTTCCCTGATTTTCTTCCCCAATGGGCAGTTTTTGCTTTCCTATGTGATGGATGATCATCCCTTCCCGTAGAGATGCATCTGAGATGGTTAATGTATTTACCCTGGCCATCTGTAGCAATGCTACCAAAAGCAAGGCCCCGAGGTGGATCGCATCGGTACGGTTGGCACTTATTCCCGGAATCTCTCCACGCTTTTCAGGGGGTAAGTCCAATAGTTTGTCACGGAGTTTGATCAGGTCATCCAGGTGTACTTCTTCTGCATTGACACTTTCCGGGGAAGGATTGTCCTTTTTTTCCAAACAGGCTTCTGCCAGTGATCTGATGGTGCCCGAAGTTCCTACTACCTTGTCAAAACCGATTTCCAGGGCTTTTTCTATGGTTTTTGAAGCGGCTTTCCGGATCTGGGATTTCAAAGCTTTTTGCTCCTTTTCATTCAAGGGGTTCTGATGACCGATGTTGTCCAACAGGCGCAAAACGCCCAATTTCATGGAATGACCAAAAAGCACCTGATTTTCATCTCCTACTACCGCTTCCGTGCTACCCCCACCTATATCCAGCACCAATACCTTTTCCTTTCGAATGGAAATAGCTCCTTTGACGGCAAGGAAGATAAGTTTGGCTTCCTCTTTTCCTGAAATAAGTTTGGGAGATACACCGGCTTCATGTATCAGCCTGTCTAGAAATTCCCTTCCATTTTTCGCCTCCCGGGTCGCACTGGTGGCCGATACAATGATATCATCCACGCCGTATTGATCGGCCAGTTGTACATACCTTTTGATGGTATCCACTCCATCTTCCATGGCCCTTGGGCTGAGTTCATTATGGGAAAAAACGCCAACCCCAAGTTTGACCATGTTTTTTTCCTGCATTAAAATATCAAAGTGATCCCCTGACCCTACCTTAACGATGATCATGTGGATACTGTTCGTGCCAATATCTATTGCTGCCAGGTTCATCTCAGGGATATTATTTCCAAAACTCCCTATTCATCAGGGCAATATGACTGATAGAAATGCCCTGGGGACATTCCACCTCGCAGGCACCCGTATTGGAACATGCCCCGAAACCCAGTTCATCCATGGTTGTTACCATATTTTTGATCCTTTTCCTATGCTCAATTTTCCCCTGTGGCAATTGAAACAAATGGCTGATTTTGGCAGCAGTAAATAAGGCAGCACTACCGTTTTTACAGGAAGCCACACATGCCCCACAACCAATACAGGAAGCAGCATCAAATGCCCGCTCTACGGTGTCACTATCTATCAGGGTCTGATTGGCTTCGGGTGCCTGGCCGGTATTTACAGAAATATACCCCCCTGAAGCAATGATTTCATCCAGTGCTTTCCTGTCTATTTTCAAGTCTTTTTTGATGGGGAAAGGGCCAGCGCGGAAAGGTTCTACGTATATGGTTTCTCCCTCCTTAAAAGACCGCATGTGCAATTGGCAGGTACTGGTTTGGTCAAGTGGTCCATGTGCCCTGCCATTGATAAACAGGCAACACTGTCCGCAGATTCCTTCCCGGCAATCGTAATCAAAAGAAATGGGGTTTTCACCTCGTAGGATCAGGGCCTCGTTCAACTGATCCAGCATTTCAAGAAATGAAGTGTCTGGCGAGATCTTTTGAATTTCATAATCCACCATTTTCCCCTTGGATTGCGGATTATCCTGACGCCATATTTTAAGCTTAAAATCCATTATTTGTAACTCCTTTCTGTAGGTTTTGTAAATTCAAACTGTAAAGGTTCCTTGATCAGCACAGGTGCATCTGTTCCTCTTTTCCAGCAGGAAATATAACTAAAATCACTATCGTTTCTTTTGGCTTCTCCATCCGGGGTTTGATGCTCCTCTCTGAAATGTGCCCCACAGGACTCTTCCCGACTAAGGGCATCGATGCACATCAATTCACCAATTTCAAGGTAATCTGCCACTCTTCCAGCTTTTTCCAATTCCTCATTAATGCCCTGAGTGACTTGCGGTATTTTCAAATCCTGATAAAAGGATTGCCTTAACACACGAATCGACTCTATGGCTTCTGTCAGGCCTTTAGCTGTTCTGGACAGCCCACATTTGTCATAGAGGATTTTGCCCAACTCCCGGTGAAAATGGTCCACTGTTTTGCTGCCATTTATTCCGGATAATTCTTCCAGTTGGGAGCGAACCTGGTTTTCAGCATGGATAAATGCTTCAGAACTACCCTCCGGGGCTGTGACTTTGCCCAGTAGGGCTAAATATTGGGGCAGGGTCTGGGGTAAAACATAATACCCATCAATACAGGCCTGCAAAAGGGAGTTGGCACCAAGCCGGTTGGCTCCGTGATCCGAGAAATTGGCTTCTCCTATGGCGTATAATCCAGGTATATTGGTGCTGAGCTCATAGTCTACCCAAAGCCCACCCATCGAAAAATGGGCTGCGGGCGAAATCATCATGGGTTGCTCATAGGCATTGATACCGGTGATTTTTTCATACATGTTGAACAAGTTGCCATATTTTTTGCTGATAACCGCTTTTCCCTGGCGGGCAAGGGCATCTTTGAAATCCAGGTAAACGGCATTTTTCAGGGGACCTACCCCATGCCCTGCATCAATACGTTCCTTTGCCGCCCTGGAAGCAATATCCCTGGGGGCCAGATTACCAAAGGAAGGGTATTTCCTTTCCAGGTAATAATCACGGTCCTCTTCCGGAATCGCTACAGCTTTTCTGTCTTCGTTTTTGGTTTTTGGAACCCATATCCTGCCATCGTTTCTCAGGGATTCGGACATAAGGGTAAGTTTGGATTGATAGTTACCTGCCTGAGGCAGACAAGTAGGGTGAATTTGTGTCCAGCTGGGACAGGAAGTCCAGGCGCCTTTTTTATGCGCACGCCAAATGGCAGACCCATTGCAACCCATGGCCAGGGTGGATAAATAATAAATCTTGCCAAATCCACCGGTAGCCAAAACCACAGCATGTGCCGGATGCCGGCTGATCTCACCGGTATCCATATTGCGCACGATGATTCCCTTGGCTACCCCATTCTCGGTGACCAGATCCAACATTTCATGGCGGGTATAACTTTTGATATTGCCCAGGTTTACCTGCCGCATCATGGACTGATAAGCTCCCAAAAGTAGCTGCTGACCTGTTTGACCCCGGGCATAGAATGTCCTGCTTACCTGAACACCACCAAAGGAGCGATTTGCAAGGTAGCCGCTGTATTCCCGGGCAAATGGCACCCCCTGTGCGACTGCCTGGTCTATCAGGTGGGAAGAGCACTCCGCCAGCCGGTACACATTGGCTTCTCTGGCCCGAAAATCTCCCCCTTTTAGGGTGTCGTAGAACATTCTGAAAACACTGTCTCCGTCACCTTTATAATTCTTCATGGCATTGACGCCACCCTGGGCGGCCACTGAATGAGCTCTTCTCGGAGAATCCTGAAAGCAAAAAGTGGAGACCTGATATCCCAATTCTGCGAGCGTGGCTGCAGCTGATGCGCCCGAAAGACCTGTCCCTACCACTATGATTTGGTAAAGTTTTCTGTTGTTTGGACTGATTAGGCGTGCCTTGTCTTTGAAATTAGACCATTTTTCTTTCAGATCCCCATCCGGTATTTTTGAGTTGGGAGCAGTGGCTGTATCGGTTGTGAAATACATTAAAAATGTTTTAGCTATTTAGATTACCCTAATAATAACAAATAATCTCCATTGTTCCCAATGCTTGAAAGAGGGAATTGATCAATCCGATCATTTAATGTAACCCATGTCACCAAGGACCTAAAAGGATAGGCTTATATTTGACTGTTGAGATAAAAATAGCGTCAGATTGATCTATTTTATACCAACATTTGTTTATTACTGGGTTTAGTAGTGCATAAGAGGGGACTTGGGTGAGTCTCCTTTTTTCAAAAAAAAGGGATTTCATCGGCCCTTTCTCAGATCGGATGGTCCCTTGGAAACCTCCTGTCAAGATCGCCGGCGAAACAATGAGGATGACGAGTAAATCACTAAAATAAATAATGGAAAAATACATACGCATTATTTCCGATGCCTATTATGGGTATTTCAACTACCTGTTGAACGAAATCATGTATCCCTCCTGGACCAATTACTTCTGGTGGTTGGTGGGGCTTTCTTTGGTCGTTTGGCTTCTGGAATTGGTTTTTCCCTGGAGGAAATCCCAACCTGCCCTGAGAAAAGATTTTTGGCTGGATGGTTTTTACATGTTTTTTAACTTTTTTCTATTTTCCCTGATTGCCTATAATGCCATATCCAATGTAGCTGTTGAAGCCTTCAATGACTTTCTGGGGCTTTTTGGGGTCAATAACCTGGTGGCCATTGAAGTAGGTTCCTGGCCCAAATGGGCGCAGTTTCTCTTACTTTTCGTATTGGCAGACTTTATTCAATGGAATGTTCACCGCATGCTTCACCGGGTGCCTGCACTGTGGGAATTTCATAAGGTGCACCATAGCGTTGAGCAAATGGGATTTGCAGCCCATCTGAGATTTCACTGGATGGAGACCATTCTTTATAAAAGTGCGCAGTACATTCCATTAGCCATGATTGGATTTGGTTTGGTGGACTTTTTCCTGGTGCATATTTTCGCCACAGCCATAGGGCACCTGAATCATGCCAATCTGAGAATTACTTATGGTCCTCTGAAATATGTCCTCAACAACCCCATCATGCACATCTGGCACCATGCTAAAAAATTGCCGGAGGGCTCCTATGGGGTGAATTATGGGTTGACTTTAAGTATTTGGGATTATTTGTTTGGTACCGCATACATACCTCACGAAGGAAGGGATATCCCTTTGGGTTTTGATGGTATGGAGGAATTCCCCAAAACTTTTTGGCAACAGATCACCTACCCTTATAAAAAGAAAAAGTAAAAATGGGTTTAATCCATTTCATCAGCCCCATTACATCCTGCTCAATCTCGCCATTGGAGGAAATGGTGGGGATCCATCGGCTTCAAAATTTCCCAATCAATATGTAGTGGATTATGTCAGGGTTTATCAAAAGAAATAGGTTATAAGGAGCCTGGCATTTACTTACCGATTTTAGTTTACGCTTTAAGGGAAGTATCAGACCTGAGATTTTCTATTCTGAAAAGCCTTGGCTCATATGGTCCTGCTGATAATGAGACTGCAAAAGATCTCCGCCAAAATCGGCTTGTATATCCCGAATCACCGTATGTACATGATTGGCATTGTTTTGTACATTGTCGTATTCAATGAGCAAATCAGCACCCTGTAGCCTGTAATAATGGGGTTCTCCCACTTGGTTGATTTCACTACCTGCCCAGGCAAAGGAAAATGAATCCCAACCTGCCTGCATGATCCTGTCCAGGAGTTTTTTCTGGTATTCCGCAGTGTTTCTGGAAAGGTATACATGCACCAGTTTTTTCAACAAAGATTGTTGCTCGGAGTTCATGGAACGGTAGGAAAGTCCCTTTGGATCCAAAACCTGGGCGGAACGGTCATTGGCAGTGATGATATCAAATGGTGCCTTATCACTGAATTTAGCCATTTGCTTTTGCGATTCGGAAAGGGATGCAAGCAGGTCAAAACCCAGATTGGTCTCCTCTGCCAATACCTGCAGGTCCATCTGAGGCCCGGAAAGTACGATGCCTGGATTAGCCCCCATAAAGGAGGGAGTTGCGGAAGTCAGGGTGCCCTTGGAAGAAGAAAAGTTAAGCGACAGGTGGTGTCCCTCCAGGCGCCAGCCCCATTCTCCGGATTTGTCAGGTAGGCCGAAAATGCTAAAATGGTAGTTTAGGGGGTCACGGTAGCTGTCATCCGGAGGACGGTTTTCCACTTCCCGCAGGACATTTTCAAGTTCAAATATGGCCTCGGCCCTGGCTTTTCCTGCTTTCCCCAGCGATGCCCGCATCAGGGCCAGGGCAGCAGCTTTCTGTGGCGCATTGAAATCGTGAAAGGTGGGGCCTTTTCTTTCCCGGGGTACAAAATGCCAGTTAAATCTCTCGGTATGATCAAAAGGAAAACAAGCTTGTTTTTTAAGCTCAGGGTCCAGACTTTCAATAAAATCCATGGCCAGAGGGGCCAAATGCTGCCCGAAACTGTGAGGCATTGCGGACATGGTTAAGAAAAGCAAAAGCGAAATTTTGATAAGGCTAGTCATGGGCAAGAAGTTTTTCAGCAGGGGTCTAGGAAAAGCGTTATCTCCTCTCAGTTGCTTTTGTTCCAGTAGATTTTAAGGTTTTTGGTGGATCTTCCTGAAGCGATGATGTCAGGTCTGCCATCACCGTCCAGGTCCGCTACTTTCAAATCTTCGCAGGCCATGTCATTCTTATCCACCCAATATTCCTTCCAGGAATGATCCTGCGATGGGTAAAAGAGCTTAATGCCTATTTCTCCTGATTCGTTGGGTTCTCTCCATCCAATGATGATTTGATCCTCTCCTAGCTGAAGCAGGTCTCCTGTAGCAAGCCCATGCCCTTGATTCATGCCAGAAGTAAGCACTTTTCGGTTCAGGTTTTCTTTGGAAAAACTTTCCCCAACGGGAAGATAAACCGATAGGGTAGGACCATGAAAGGGCTCCACTCCGGTAAGGAACTGATAGCCTGAGGCATTTTTACCTACACGAATTTCTCCAAAGCCATAATCATCAACCAACCAGGCACCATTCGGATGGGGATTCCAACGATTGTTGGCATAATGAAAGGCTTTTACACCTTCTTTGCCACCGATATAAAGGGATTCCGCATCCTTTTTATTGGGAACGATATCCAGGTTATGGGTGATGTGCATGGACTGATCAATGACCCAATGTTTCCAGTCCAACCCTTTTTTATCCTGCATTTCATAACCGATTACCTTGACCCCATCTCCTTCTCCATTCGAATTTCCACGTCCGTGCAGGGGGAGCATGACCAGGTGGAACAGGTCTTTATTAGCTTTTACCCAGCGCATGCGATGAACGGTTGGTTCATGGTGAAGCTTTACGGGTTCCCATTTCTGGGTAGGGTCATCAGGTCGGATAAGGTAATGTACGGATCCGGACTGGCTATCATCTGAGGTTTCGCCTGGATTCCATTGGGCTCCCACGGCCACCTCTACCTTTCCGTCTCCATTGATATCCCTGGCGGCAATGCACACATTATCATTTGGGGTGAGGTTTTCCACCATGACAAACCTTTTCCAATCACCGTTTCTATACCAAACAAACGCTTTCTTGTCTGCCAGTAAAATGTCCGGTTTACCGTCTCCATCTACATCGCCGATGGCCAGGCCATAACCGATTTCAATTTGATCATCCAGTACCTGTGCTTCAAACGAAGGCTTAGGAGCTTCATTGAGCAGCATCGTTATAGCTAAAAAGAAAGGCAAGTGTATCATGGGTCATTGATTGGGTTTTTGTTTCGTATAAATTTAACCAAAAAATTGATACCTGCCTCATCTTCCTCGTTAAAAGCCTTATACGACAGACTGGCCAGATTTAAGAAATAGATGGATGGCTTCCGGCATATCCACTTTTCCTCCCAGAATCTCAAAAACCTGCAATCCCTCCAGGGACGGGTCCAACATGTGCACCAAAACAGCAGCTACATCTGCCCGGGAAATTTCTCCTTTTTCATTAAAAATAGGGGCAGCTTTTATTTTTCCGGTATAAGGACCATTGGTCAGTTTGCCTGGCCTTACAATGGCATAGGGCAGACCGGAGGATTTCAAATGCTCGTCGGCTTCTTTTTTTGCCAATAGGTAATGTTGCATGGATTCATCGGCTTTTTCAGCATTTTCTGCACCCCTTGAACTCAGCATCACATATTTTTTCACCTGGTGTTTTAGCGCAAGGTCTATACTTTTGATCGCCCCTAGCTCATCAACTAATTTGGTTTTTTCTTTTCCGGTTTTTGACCCTGAACCTGCCGCAAAAATCACCTTGTCAATTCCTTCAAAGGCGTCGCTAAAATCTTTTTCCAAATCGCCGATTACGGTTTTTACCCCCATTTGCTCAAAAAATGAATGCTGGGACCGATCCCGGATCATGGCAACAGGCAGGTAGTCGGGATGAGCGGATAATTGTTCTGCTAGCAAACGTCCTGTCTTTCCATTTGCACCAATAATCAATATTTTTTCCATAATGATTTAAATTTTGTTTCTCATAACAACCCAAAAATTGTTCCAAGCCCAAAATCAAATGATTAAAAAATATTAAAATGGCTATAATTATTTCTGAACCAATAGCGTTTTTACAGTTTTTTTAATATGCCCAACATGATTTTTTTCATGGCAGGCTCTGCAAGGGCAGCTGCATGTAAGACATCCTTCAGACTGATTTTCCGAATGTTTCCGGGGGTTCCCAGATCAGTAATGGCTGTAATGGCGAAGACTTTCATGCCTGAATGGACCGCAACAATTACCTCGGGAACGGTACTCATTCCCACGGCGTCAGCACCAATGGTGCTCAGGTATTTGTATTCCGCTGGTGTTTCCAGGTTGGGACCCTGTACGCCGGCATAGACACCCTGATGGGTGGTTATTCCATTTTCTTTTGCAATTTCCAGTGCCCATTGGATGTATTCCGGATAGTAGGCCTGGCTCATATCCGGAAACCTATCACCAAATCCTTCCAAATTGGGTCCGCGAAGGGGATTTTCAGGAAACAAGTCAATGTGATCATTGATGATCATCACATCCCCTATGTTATGTCGTGAATTCAGTCCACCCGAAGCATTGGAGATGAGTAATTGTCTGATACCTAACTTCCTCATTATACGAACGGGAAAGGTAACCTCTTTCATGGAATAGCCTTCATAATAATGAAAACGCCCTTTCATTGCCAGAATATTTTTACCTCCCAGTCTTCCAAACATCAATTTTCCATGGTGTGATTCTACGGTAGATAAGGGGAAGTAAGGGATATCCTCGTAGGGGATTTCCAGCTCTACCTCAATGTCATTGATCAAACTCCCCAGCCCGGTGCCAAGAATGATTCCGGTTTCAGGTTTTGACTTCATTAGTCCCTGCAGGTGGGTTACTGCATGGTCAATTTTGTTGGTATAGGCTATCTCAGCTTCTTTTCGCATGATTGTCCTGGTTTAGGGGTTGGATTATTTGAGCAGGAAAGGATTGGTTTCAAATATAATAAATAAGAAACTTTATGGGGGTCTTGATTGTATTTATGTCATCCAAATGAGAGATCTATGATAAAAATTATAGTGAGCACAAACAGGAAGCAGGCTGTTTCTGCCAGGGTAGCAGACCTTTATCGGGAAATATTGGCTCAAAATGGGGCAAAAAGTGAGGTCATCAATTTGACTGAACTTCCTGATGATTTTGTTTTTACTGCATTATATGAAAATAATGGCAAGAATAAAGCTTACAATGCCATTCATAATCGGGTAAAGGAAGGGGTGAAATTTGTATTCATTGTACCTGAATACAATGGGTCATTTCCGGGTATATTAAAATCATTTATCGATGGTATGACTTATCCCAATAGCTTTAGGTCAAAAAAATGCGCTTTGGTAGGAATATCTTCAGGCATCGGTGGAGGTGGCATCGCATTGAGCCACCTGACCGATATTTTTAATTACCTGGGTATGCATGTTCTGGCTAATAAGATCAAATTGGCCAAAATTGAGGAAAACATGTTAGATGGCCTGCTCACCAATAAACTATACCTGAGTTTATTGCATGAACAGGCCAAAATGCTGATTGACTTTTAAGGTCAATCCACATTGTCATGGAGGAACCTGTTGTTGCTGATAATTTCATTGTCATCGTTGAGGTTGAATTTTGACAGGCTTCTTTCGGAACTGTGCTGCACCTGATGAAGTTTGATGTTTTTTCTTTGGTAGGCAGGCACCTCCAGTTTTTCTTTAAATTCTTCAGGAGTCTGATTGATCGAACGCATTTGCCGGAGTTTTTCAAATCGGTCATGTGCCCTTTTCATGGCTTTTTCCTTGATTTGCTCGAAATAATCATTTTGATAAATATTGGTTTCCTCCTTCTTTGGCTCCGGATGCTCATAGGAAGGCTGCTCTGGTTTATCAAATAGGGTCAGCACTTTTTTAGGCTCCTGACTCGGTTTTTGGGCCACGTATTCGAAATCATCATCTCCTTCTTTGCCTTCTTCACCATTCGTTTCCCTGCTTGGTTTTTCTGAGGAAGGGTTTTCAGCTGCCTTTGGGGTTTCGGGTTCATTGGGAGCCTGGGGTGGTTGTTGTACAGTAAAGGTTACAGTCTGTCCGGATTGGGTAACATCTTCTCCTACTTTTGAAGTTTTTCCAGACTCAAGGTGGATGACTTTACGCGTTGGTTCCTCATCCTTTTTCTTTTGCTGGGAGAAGGGTTTATCTGCCAGGGAATCTGTTTCAAAACCGGTGGCAATAACGGTCACCCGGATGGCTTTTTTCAGGTCAGGATCTATCCCCTGACCAAAAATCACATCTGCCATATCTCCGGCCCTGTTCTGAATATATTCTGTGATTTCCACCAACTCGTCCATGGACAGTTCTTCTTCCTCTCCGGACATGATGGACAGAAGGATTTTTTCTGCGCCCTTGATGTCCACATTGTTGAGCAGGGGAGAGGAAATGGCTTTTTCGGCAGCTTTGAGGGCTCTGCCTTCGCCTTCTTCCATGGCCGAGCCCATTACTGCGGCACCGGCATCTTTCATCACCGTTTTTACATCTTCAAAATCTACATTGACCTCCTGTGTTTCTGTGATGATTTCAGCGATGGATTTGGCAGCAGTACTCAGGATGTTGTCCGCTTTCCCAAATGCCTGCCGGATAGGAAGGTTGCCGTACATTTCCCTTAACTTGTCATTTAAAATCACCAAAACAGTATCACAGTTTTCCCTCAATGATTCTATACCTGCCTGCGCAGAATAGGTTTTTTTCCGACCTTCAAAAATAAAAGGTGCTGTCACAATGCCTACGGTGAGGATGTCCATGTCCTTCGCTATTTTGGCAATGACGGGAGCTGCACCAGTGCCGGTACCTCCTCCCATGCCAGCTGTGATGAACACCATCTTGGTATTGTCTTCCAACAGCTTTCTGATTTCCTCTTTACTTTCCAGCGCGGCATTTTTGCCCTTCTCCGGATTGGCACCCGCACCCAGCCCTTCGGTCAGGTGGGCACCAATTTGTAGTTTTAAAGGTACCGGGCTGCTTTTCAGGGCTTGTGAATCTGTGTTGACTACAACAAATTCCACATCCTTGATTCCCTGGTTAAACATGTGGTTTACAGCATTTGAGCCTCCACCTCCTACACCAATGACCTTGATGATCGATCGGTGGTTTTTTTGAATATCAAATTTATAATCTTTCATGACGCTTGACATTTTTCCTCAATCAGTTATTATTATGGTTAGCTTTTGGGTTTTCAATACTGTTGCTGGTCATCGCCGATATCATCGGTAATGAAATTTTTGAGCTTTTTGGTAATGGAGCCAAATATATCACGGCCCATTTGTTCCGATTTATATCCTTTTTTCAATCCAGGGTTCCCTGTGTTTTCTTTCAGCCTGTAGTTGTCCTCCCGGTCATCGAGGGCCTTAAACCCGGCCAGGACCAGACCAACGGTGGTAGCAAACATGGGGCTTTTAACCTCCTCAATTTTGGATTTTCCTAAATGCTCATTGGGATAGCCTATCCGGGTGTCCAGGCCAGTCATGTATTCGAAAAGGGGACCGACACCATGCAAGAGGGATCCTCCTCCGGTCAGTACAATACCTCCGGCTAGCTTTTTGTAAACCCCGCTGGTAGCAATTTCTGATTGCACCATTTCAATGATTTCTTCCATTCTCGCTTCTATGATCGAAGCCAGGTTCTTGACAGAGATCTCCTTGGGAGGCCTGTTGCGTAAACCGGGAATGGAAACGATCTCATTGGGGTTAGCTTCTTCGGAAATGGCTTTTCCAAATTTGGTTTTCAAGAGCTCAGCCTGGTGCTGCATGACCATGCAACCTTCTTTGATATCTGCGGTAATGATGTTTCCTCCAAATGGAATCACTGCTGTATGGCGGATGATATTTTCATAGAAAATGGCCACATCAGTGGTGCCTCCTCCTATATCCACCAGGCAGACACCTGCTTCCTTATCCATATCACTTAATACGGAAAGGGAACTGGCCAATGGTTCGAGAATCAGCGCCTTGGATTGAAGATTGGCTCGCTTGACGCAACGATCGATGTTATTGATAGCAGCAGATTGGGCAGTGATGATGTGAAAGTCGGCTTCAAGTCTGGCACCCGACATCCCTACAGGATCCCGAACACCTTCTTCATAATCAACGGTGTAATCCTGAGGCATCACATGAATGATGCTATTGCCGGGAGGGACCACGATATTTTCCATGTCATTGGCCAGCCTTCTTACGTCTTCTACGGTGATTTCATCATCTTTTGGATTTCGGATAATGACTCCATGGTGAATGGCGCTTCTGATGTGCTGACCGGCAATGCCTACGATAACCTCTCCTATGTCTACATTGGACATTTCTGAGGCCTCGTTTACCGCTTTGGTGATGGCATTGACGGTTTTGTCAATATTGGTAACGATACCTCTGATCACTCCGTCAGACACTGCTTTGCCCATTCCCAATACTTCCAGTTTACCGTATTCATTTTTACGGCCGATAATCGCACAGATTTTTGTTGTACCTATATCCAGTCCTACAATGAGTTTTTCGTTTTCCATAGCGCTAACAATTATTCACAAATGATTTGATCCTTATATTTTACATTTACCCTTCCATAAGTATTCCAGCCTTTTTCAGGTAGGATTTTCTTATAAAAGGTTTTGATTTTCCTAAATTTCAGGTCGATGTTGTCGGGTTTACCAAATTCGATCACCTGCCTGCCCACCTGTTGGTACAGGTTTACTTCTCCGTTCTTTAATAATTCCAGGGAACTGATTTGCGCACTCCAAAAGGGATCCTGATGGATGTACTGTATCAATGCCAGCAACTGGTTTTCATGATTTGTCAAATCAGTTTCCTGCAACAAGGCCTGTGCCCGACTACCTTCCAGGATAAGTACCCTGGAAGTATAATTGGGAGAGGTTGGGAGGATTTTTCCCGTAGTGCTGATGTATCCGTCTGCCGCCATGGGCCGGACAACCCTGGCCATAGGGATATGCTGGCTCACTTTTACCATTATGGTCCCTTTCAGGTCTTTGTAGACTTCCGCATTTTTGACAAGCGGATGGGCTTCAACTTTCTTTTCCATTTTGTCGATGGAAATCTCATTCATATTGGCTGGGTTTTCCAATTCAGGAAAAGCATTTTTCAACAGGCTGACTACTTCCTTTTCTTCTACAAAGTACACATCACTAACCCCTTCTACATATACCTCCAATCCTGCGAATTCACGGGAGGCCGTTTTTTGCTCTGTGAAGGCGATAAAAGCAGACAATATCATACCTGCCACCAGCATGAGCAAGGGTTTTCTATATTTCCACTGTTTACGATCTTTCATCTTCTATCCATTTAGCAATTGGAACAACCAAACGATCAATATCCCCTGCCCCGATGGTGACCAAAACCTCCGGAGGATGTTCTTTCAGGTAGGGTAACAAGCCTTCCTTAGATAAAACCAGTTTTTTAGGGCTGGTAATTTCCGGCAGCAGCATGGCTGATGTTACGCCCGGAAGGGGCTGCTCTCTTGCCGGATAGATGTCCAGCAATAAAACTTCATCTGCCAGGGAAAGGCTTTCAGAAAAACCGGCAGCAAAATCCCTTGTCCTGGTAAACAGGTGGGGTTGAAAGATGGCAGTCAGCCTTTTACCGGGGTACATGGCTTTTACTGATTCCAGAAATGCCCTGATTTCCTCAGGATGGTGGGCATAGTCATCGATATAGGTGATGTTCTCACCGGTATGGATGCATTCAAATCTTCTCTTTACTCCCTTGTAGCTTGCCACTCCTGCTCTTATGGCCGTTTCGGATAAGCCATAGTACAATCCTACGGCAATGGCCGCCAATGCATTTTCAATGTTGTGAAAACCAGGCACCTTTAATTCCAATCCGTCGATTCGGGTATTTTCAGAAACGAAGTCAAAAGCAAAGGATACAGTCCCTGCCTGGATGTTTTCGGCATGTACTGCACCTGATGTCAATCCGTATTGGTGGATGGTGGCACTGCCCAGGTCCTGGTCTTTTATTTTGTCATAGGCTTTATGGTGAATAAACAATTGCCCATCCGGATGGGTCAGCCGGATGAATGCAATGAAACCCTCCAACAATTGTTTGGCATCCCCATAAATGTCCAAATGATCTGGATCTATGCTGGTAACTATACTTAGATTGGGATGCAGTTGCAGGAAAGAACGGTCGAACTCATCCGCTTCTACCACCACTACCGGGGCTTCCGTGCTGCCTTCATCATGAAGGATCAGGTTGTTCTGGTAGTTTTGGGTAAGTCCACCCAGGAATGCTGCCGTATTGTGTCCCGCATGCTTCAGCAAGTGAGCGATCATGGATGAGGTGGTGGTTTTGCCATGTGTTCCAGCAACCGCCACTGATTCCATGTCCTGGGTTATCATCCCCAATACCGCAGATCTCTTTTTGATCAAATATCCATTGTCCCTGAAATAGGAATAGAGCTGACTGCTCTCAGGCACGGCCGGCGTCCAGACCACCAATTTATCTCCTCCCTGAACTTTAAAAGATTCAGGAATTTCATTGCTATCATCCGTATAACTGATTTGCATCCCTTCCTTTTCCAATTCGGCAGTCAGGGGGGAAGGGGTTTTGTCATATCCACAGACAGGGGTGCCTATGTGATTAAACCAGCGGGCGATCGCACTCATACCAATGCCACCGATGCCGAGAAAGTAGACGCTATGTAGGTTTTTCAAGTTCATGTTAACAGGTTTTCCATTGCATGTATGATTTCCTTTGCTGCTTCTGGTTTAGCCAGTGTTTTGATGGCATCGGATAGGCTTTTCTGCTTTTCAGGATCCTGAAGCAAGTCGTGTACCATGGGGGCAAGGTTTGTAATGGCTTCGCTGTCCTTAAGCAATAGGGCGGCATTTTGAGATACGAAAGCCATGGCATTTTTGGTTTGGTGGTCTTCCGCCACATTCGGAGACGGAATGAAGATGACCGGTTTGCCCACCAGACTCAATTCGGATACCGACAGGGCTCCGGATCTGGAAATAACCAGGGTTGCGGCAGCATAAGCCAGATCCATCTCCCGGATAAATTCCATGGGGTGTATGTTTTTCAGGCCGGATTCAGTTACTTTCCGGCTCACTTCCTGATGGTAAAACTTACCGGTCTGCCAGAGCACCTGATAACCTTTCTTATCAAATTCCTCCATATGTTGTAGCAAAGCCTGGTTAAGGGTTCTGGCACCCAGACTACCACCTATGGAAAGAATTACAGGTTTTGACACTTGCAGCCCAAAGTGTTTCAGGGCCCTTTCCTTTTTATCTGTAATATCCAGGATGTCTTTCCGTACAGGATTGCCTGTATAGCGGATCTTATCGGCCGGAAAGTAACGGTCCATGTCCGGATAGGCCACGCAAATAGTATCCGCACTTTTGGCCAGGACCTTATTGGTCAGGCCTGCGTAGCTGTTTTGTTCCTGAATCAGCGTTGGCACCTTTTTCCTTTGTGCAGCAAAGAGTACCGGTCCGCTGGCGTATCCGCCTACCCCTACTACCAGGTGGGGGTTAAAATTTTTGATTAGTTTTTTGGCTTTCTGAAGACTATCCAGAACCTTGAAAGGGAACCATAGGTTTTCCAGGGTGAGCCTTCTCTGAAGGCCGGCTATCCTGAGCCCCTCTATCTTGTACCCTGCTTCCGGTACTTTTTGCATCTCCATTTTTCCCTCGGCACCGACAAACAGCACCTCACTTTCCGGATATTTTTCATTCCAGGCCCTGGCTATGGCAATGGCCGGGTAAACATGTCCCCCGGTCCCGCCTCCGCTGATGATGATTCTATATGTTTCTTTGTTTTCTTTCAAGGTATCAAGCTACTTTTACCATGTTTCTTACCGTTTTTTCTTCTGCTAAAAAAGCATCCTCATGATCTCCTCTGCTGACGCTCAATATGATGCCCAATGATATCCCGGTGAATATCAGGGAAGTTCCACCCATACTGACCATGGGTAAGGGTAGACCTGTAATCGGTATCAACCCTACTGCCACGCCCATATTGATCATGGCCTGTATGACCAGAGAGAAACTGAGTCCCGCCGATAGCAGCCCCCCAAATGGGCGGGTGGAAATGGCTACTACCCGCATGCCCCTGTACAGCAGGGCCAGGTACAGGAAGAGCACCAAACCTCCTCCGACCATGCCGTATTCTTCTATGATAATGGCATAAATAAAATCCGAATAGGGATGTGGGAGTATGTTTCTCTGTTCACTTTTCCCAGGGCCCTTCCCAGTGAGGCCTCCGGTAGCAATGGCGATGTACGAATGCTTGGCCTGAAAGGGGATTTCACTGGGTTCTTCGTCGATAAATCTTTCTATTCTGGAAAAGAAGACTCCCCCTCTTTGCCCCATGAGGATGGCAGTACTGAGCACAATCGTACCTACCATACCTACTACCAGCAGGTACTTGACAGGTACCCTGCCGATAAACATGAGCAGGAGGCAGGTTGCCAGTAACATGACGGCCGTGGACATGTTGGCCATAGCGATGAGCAGACAAATGATGCCGATCCAAATGATAAGTGGAATAAAGGTGATTTTGATATCAGTGATCTGGCGTTGTCTTTTGGCCAGCATTCCTGCCACAGCTGCTATGAGTGCCAGTTTTGCCAAATCTGATGGCTGAAAAGCCTGATCAATAATGGGAATGGTGAGCCAGCGACTTGCCTCGTTGATTTTGGATCCGAAAATATAGGTTAATAAAAGCAAGGGCACGCTTACCCATAAAGCAAACAGGCTCAATTTGGAAAAATATTTGTACGGGATGTTATGCACTGCCCACATGACTACCAGGCTCGTGATGATCAGGGCACTGTGCTTGAACAAGTAAATTTCCGTGTTGCCTCCCATTTTCCGGTAGGCCAGGGAACCGGTAGCGGAGTAGACGGCTAATATGCTGATCAGGGACAATAGCAGAACTATGGCCCAAATAATCGGGTCACCTTTCAGGTTTTCTTCCATCCAAACTTTTACTTTCACCATTATTGCGTTTGTTTCAATTGTAAAACTGCCGCCTTGAATTGATTTCCTCGATCTTCATAATTTTTAAAAAGATCAAAACTGGCACATGCAGGAGACAATAAAGCGACATCACCTGCTACTCCTTTTTCCAGGGCCCAGTTGATGGCCTGAGTGATTTCCCGGGTTTCAAGGATTTCAGGTATTTTTCCGGAAAAGGCTTTTTTTAACTTTTCGTTATCCTTGCCCAGGCAGATCAACACCCGGACATGCCTGGCAACCTTGTCCTCCAATAGGCCATAATCATTGCCTTTATCCACTCCTCCGGCTATCCAGATAAGGGGCTCGTCAAATGCCTCCAATGCAAAAGCAGTAGCATCTACATTGGTGCCTTTGCTATCATTGACAAAATGAATGCCGTTGATGGTAGCTACCGATTCCATCCGGTGGGCGGCATTCACAAAAGTTTTCAAGCCAGTGCCCAGGCTTTCTGGAGGGGCTCCTGCCAGTTTAGCCGCCAGTAGGGCAGCCATGGCATTGAGATGATTGTGGCTCCCTTTGAGTGCCATTTTCTCAAGAGGCCAGGACCAGCTGTCTTCATGGGTTTTTACCACCAATTCTTTTTCCCTTAGGTATGATTTGCTCCCTGAAGTTGGTTCTAGCCCAAAAGGAATTGGTTCAGGCCTGCCTTGCATGTTTTGCATGGCTGTCAAAATATTTTTGTCCGCCTGGTGGTAGATGAAATGGTCCTCTGGCTCCATCCTGGCGGTGAGTTTCACCTTGGCCGCCGCATAAAGCGACAGGTCGTAATTGTACCGGTCCAGGTGGTCTGGGGTGATATTTAGCAAAACCGCAATATTGGGTCTGAATGTATCCATTCCTTCGATCTGAAAACTACTGACCTCAAGCACCCACCAGTCGTGGTCCTCCTGCGCCAGTTGGAGTGCCCAGCTTTGTCCCACATTTCCTCCCACGCCCACATCCATTCCGGCGGTTTGCATCAAATGGTGGGTCAGTAAAGTTGTGGTGGTTTTTCCATTGGTGCCGGTGATGGCAATGACCTTACCCTTAGAAAACCCATAGGCAAATTCCAATTCATCTATTACACGTTTCCCCGATGAAAGTAATTTTTCTATCAGGGGGTTTGAAAATGGGATTCCCGGGCTCTTTACCAGGGTATCTGCATCCATTAACTCCTCCAGGCTGTGCTGTTCTTCTTCATAAAGGATGCCTTTTTCAAGGTAGGTGTTTTTTCTCTCATCGCTGATCTTACCGGCATCGGACACAAATACCCTGTGGCCCTGCTTGAAGGCCAGCAAAGCTGCACCAAAGCCGCTTTCTCCCGATCCTATGATGGCCGTTTTTTTCATTTACCTTAGTTTTAGTGTTGCCAATGCCATGATGGCAAACAAGATTCCCAAAATCCAAAACCTTACCGTTATTTTGGCTTCAGGTATATTTTTTTTCTGGTAATGGTGGTGCAGGGGAGACATCAGGAAAATCCTACGGCCCTCCCCATATTTCTTTTTGGTATATTTAAAATAGCTCACCTGAATGATGACCGACAATAATTCGATCAGGAAAATGCCACATAAAATCGGTAATAAAAGTTCTTTTCTCAAAGTGAGGGAAAGAACAGCGATCACCCCTCCAATCATCAGGCTGCCGGTGTCGCCCATAAATACCTGGGCAGGATAGGAATTGTACCAAAGAAAACCCACGCAGGCACCGACGAAAGCCGAGCAGAATATCACCAGTTCACCTGAATTGGGGATAAACATCACATTCAGGTATTGAGAAAATATGGCATTGCCGCTGATATAGGCATATATGGCAATGGTAAGCCCAATAATGGCAGAAGTACCTGCGGCCAGCCCATCAATCCCATCGGTGATATTGGCACCGTTAGAGACAGCTGTAACCACAAAAATGACCAGGATAATGTAAAAAAAAGGGGTTAAATTTTCTCCCAAAAAACCGAAAACAACATCGTAATTGAGTTCATTGTTTTTCAGAAAAGGAATGGTGGTTTTCATGGATTTGACATCCTGAAAAGCAGGAGTATCCACTATGCCTTCTGCTATGGAAACTGTGTCCTGAAATTCCCTTACCACTACATCTTCGTGGAAATACAACGTAACCCCAACGATGATGCCTATGCTGACTTGTCCTGCAATCTTGAACCAGCCAGCCAGGCCCTCCTTATTTTTTTTAAATACCTTGATGTAATCATCTAAAAAGCCGATGCCGCCCAGCCATAAGGTAGTTACCAATAATAGAATGATGTAAATATTGTAAATATTGGCAAACAGCAAGGTAGGAATAACAATGGCCGCCATGATCATCAACCCGCCCATGGTGGGGGTTCCTTTTTTCTCCATTTGGCCCTGTAAGCCCAGCTCCCTGACAGATTCTCCGATGGATTTTTTCCTGATCCAGTCAATGATGGTTTTACCCAATGTGATGGTAATCAGAAGGGAAAAAAAGGCGGCCATTCCTGCACGGAACGAAATGTACCGAAACACCCCTGCCCCGGGGAAATCAAATGATTGGTCGATATAATCAAAAAGATGGTAAAGCATTTTATTCCTGGTGTAATAAATTCAAAAACTCCTTTACAATTTCTTTATCATCAAAGGGATGTTTTACTCCTTTGATTTCCTGATAGGTCTCATGACCTTTGCCGGCTATCAATATGATATCTCCTTTTTCCGCCATGCTGCAAGCTGTTTTTATGGCAGCCCTCCTGTCCGCAATCGTAAGGGTTTTTCTTTGGTCAATAGGGCTTATCCCTGCTTCCATTTCCTGAATGATAGCCATGGGATCCTCATCCCTTGGGTTGTCCGAGGTAAATATGACCCGGTCGCTGAGCCGGCAGGCCGTTTTGGCCATGACGGGTCTTTTTGTCTTGTCCCTGTTTCCACCACAGCCTACCACCGTGATCAATGTTTCCCCTCCGGTCCTGAGCTTTTGAATGGTTTTTAGGACATTTTCCAAGGCATCAGGGGTATGGGCATAATCTATAATGGCGGTGATACCGGCATGGACCACCTGATCAAACCTTCCCACAGCACCTTTTAGTCTGGAAAGTTGACGAAGCACTTCTACTTCTTCTTCTCCCAAAAGCAGGGCAATACCAATAACACCTAACAGGTTGTAGGCATTGAATTCCCCTATTAACCTGAACCAAACCTGTTTTCCTTCCAGGTCCATCTCCAGTCCATGCAGGGAATTACCAAGAATTTTCGCCTTGAAATCTGCCGGGTATTTCAAACCGAAGGTGAAATGGCGGGCTTTACAGTTTTGTAACATGACCAGCCCCCGCTTGTCATCTGCATTTACCAGCGCAAAGGCGTCTTTAGGCAATTCGTCAAACAGCTTTTTCTTGGCATCGATATAGGCTTCAAAGCTCCCGTGATAATCCAGGTGGTCATGGCTGATATTGCTGAATAATGCACCGGTAAATTGTAGTCCTGCCGTTCTTTCCTGAACAATGGCATGCGAACTGGCCTCCATAAAGCAATGGGTGCAGCCCTCCTCCAGCATTTGGAGCAGAAGCTCATTGATGGCAATTACATCAGGAGTGGTATGGCTGGCAGGAATGATTTTGTGGTCTATTTTATTTTCTACTGTAGAAATCAGGCCGCAAGTGTATCCCAATTCAGAGAAAAGCTGGTGCAAAAGGGTTACGGTGGTGGTTTTACCGTTAGTACCAGTCACCGCTATCAGTTTGATTTTCCCGGATGGATGGCCATAAAAGTTAGCCGCCATAAGTCCCAGAGATTTAGGACTATTGAGCACCTGCACATAGGTAATTCCTTCCCGCAGGGTTTCTGGCATGGTTTCACAGACCACGGCTACTGCTCCCATCTCCAGCGCTTTTTCAATATAGTCGTGTCCATCTACCTGGGTGCCGGCAGTGGCTACGAAAACCGAGCCTTCCTTTATTTTCCTGCTGTCAAAGGCCAAATGGCTGATGTCCGTTTCCATATCACCCTTGGTAGAAACCAAAGAAACTTTATACAATATGTCTTTTAGCTTTTGGCTCAACTTAGTATTAATTTAATGACTTGATCTTTTCTGAATGCACTGCCTTTACTCAGGGATTGGGAAGCTACCCTTCCTCTACCCGAATACTGAACCCGCAAACCTTTATTCTCCAGTATGTATATCGCATCACGCAGGGTCATCCCTGTTACATCGGGCACCGTTGGGGCTTCTACCGCATTGCTTACCCAGTGAATGGCCTTGTTGGAAACCGTAGATTGAACCCAGGTTTCATTTCCGGAATAATGATTGGAAATGCCCATGCTGTTACAGATCATTCGCAACTCTTCTACATTTCCAGCGCGGATATAAGGGAATGTTTCAAGGTCCACTTCAGGCTGTTTATTATCTGCGCGTTGGTTTTCCTGTACAGCCATGTCCTGGGCATAAATTTTATCAGCAATTTCCCGAAATACAGGGGCAGATATATCCCCCCCATAGGCATTGAAGCCTTTGGGACTATCTATTACGATGATGGCACTGTATTTAGGTTGGTCGGATGGAAAATAACCTGCAAAAGAAGTAAAGTACTTTTGGGTGTACCTACCGTTCTCCAATTTTTGTGCTGTGCCTGTTTTTCCGGCAATGCTGTAGGTTTCATTTTTGATGTTTCTGGCTGTTCCCTTGTCCACCACTCCTTTTAAAAGGCTCTGCAATTGATTGATGGTTTTTTCGGAGGCGATTTTTCTTTTGATGGTTTCCGGCTGGAATCTTTTTTCTACCGCATTTCCCCTGGAAATTTCTTTGACAATAATGGGTTTCACCAATTTTCCACCATTGGCGATGGCATTGTAAAACGCCAGGGTTTGCAGGGGGGTGACCTTCAGCTCATATCCGATCGACATCCATGGAAGGGTGGTTCCGTACCAGTCATTTTCTTCGGGCTTCTTAAAATAAGGAACGCCTTCCCCTTTCAACTGAAAACCTAAAGGTTGATCCAGTTTTACATTTTTAATGTATTCCATAAAGTGGTGGGGCTGATGACCAAAATGCTCATGAATCATTTTGGAAACCCCTACATTGGAGGATTTTTCAAAAACCTCCCGAACGGTAAGCTTTCCATAACCTCCATTCCTGGCATCCTTCATAAATCGGTCATAAAATTTATAGGTTCCGTTGCCGGTATCTATGCTGTCCTGCAGGTTGATTTTGCCTTCCTCCAAAAGGGCCAGCATGGACAGCAGTTTGAAGGTGGAACCAGGTTCTGTGAGCCCCTGCTCTCCCACGGCAAAGTTGTAATACTCTCCATACCCATAGCCATTTTTGTTTTTTTGCAGATTGGCAATGGCTTTGATATGGCCTGTGTTTACTTCCATTACAATGACGGACCCATAAGCTGCATCCTTATTCATCAACTGCCTGAGTAGCGCCGACTCTGCCACATCCTGTATGTTGACATCCAGGGTGGTGACGATGTCGTAACCGTCGGTGGGTTTGATGTCCTCTGCGTCATGTAGGGGTTTCCAGCTGCCACCTGCGATTTTCTGAAATAAGGCTTCCCCATTTCTGCCTTCCAGGTATTCATTGAAACTGTATTCCAGCCCTACACCATATTGGTCTTCATTTAAAAAGCCGACGGTTCTTCCTGCCAGGTTTTTAAAAGGGCGGTACCTTTTATCTATTTTTTCAAAAATCACACCACCACCCATTCTGCCTTCCCTGAAAATCGGCCAGGTCATCATTTCCAGTTTTTCCTGATAACCGATTTGCTTTCTGTTTAAAATGAGGTATTTTTTCCCCTGATTCCTCGCATCCAGAATCATTCTCTTGTAGGAGGCTGCAGACCGATCCCCATAAAACCGGGAAAGTTTGATGGAAAGGCTATCCACTCCTGATTTTAGGGTAGTACCTGAGCCAATAGAGGGATCCATGGCTACCCTGTAAAAAGGCAAGCTGGTGGCTAAGAGGCTTCCATCGGCACTGTATATGTTGCCACGGGTCGCTTTTACGGGTCGGTATTGCAGGTTGATGTCCTCCGACATCTGCCGCCACTTTTCTCCCTCCACCAATTGTATGGTGCCAATTCTGTAAAAAATAGTAGCCGCAATCAGGCTCACCACCAAAAAGGAGAGCCTGACGCGGAGCAATATGGATTTTTTTATATTCACTTTTCCAAAACTATTTTTTGTGGAGGTTCTTCAATTTCTACAATTCCCAAGGGTTGTATTTTCCTGGCTACTTCAGATTGTTTGCTGGCATACATGTATTCCGCCTCCAGGGTAGTGACATCTGCCCTTAAATCTTCTACTTCCTGCTGCATCCGGTCAATTTTTCTGATGGTGTTCTCTGCCTGATGGTTGCTCCAGATATAGACCATGGCCAGGAAGGCGGCATACAAAAAGGGAGGCACCAATTTGACGGGAACTTGCTCTCCCAATAGGCCACTCACATCCAGCCGCTGCTCCATAAAGGTGAACGGGTTAAACCAGGATTTTTTTGTTTTTCCTGTAGGTTGGATTGGTTTTTTAAAAGTATTTCTTCCCATACTCAATTTTTTCTTGCGATTCTTAGTTTGGCACTCCGTGCCCGTTTATTGACCGCTACTTCGGCTGCATCAGCGGTAATGGCCTTCCGGTTTACTGGTTCCAATGGTCTGAGAGGATTGCCGTAGAAATCTTTTTCCAATTCTCCCTGTAGCTTTCCCTTGGCAATCATGTTTTTCACCATCCTGTCCTCCAGAGAGTGATAGCTCATAACTACCAGTCTTCCACCGGGATTCAGTAAGGCAATGCTTTGCTCCAGCATTTCTTCCAGGGCAGCCATTTCTTCATTGACTTCTATCCGAATGGCCTGGAATACCTGTGCTGCATATTTGGCATATTTGCCTCTTGGTGCATACTTGTCCAGGAGCTGTTTAAAGTCCGGAATGCTTTCAAAAGGCGATCCAGTCCGGCTACTTACAACTGCTTTTGCCAGGGTTTTTGCATTTCTGACTTCTCCATAGAGGCCAAAAACCCTGTGCAAGGCTTCCTCGGAATAAGTATTCAGTACATTTGCCGCCGTGAGCTCTCCGGATTGGCTCATGCGCATGTCCAGGTTTCCTTCAAATCGCGTGGAAAATCCGCGCTCTGCCCGGTCTATCTGGTGAGAAGATATTCCAAGGTCTGCCAATATACCGTCTACCTTTGTTACTCTATATATTTTCAGGTATCGTCTCAAATCCCGGAAATTAGCCATAATGAAGGTAAAGTTCTCCGCCTCCGGTGCATTTCGGGCCGCATCTGGATCCAAATCAAAAGCATACAAATGCCCCTGGTCCAGTTTCTTGAGGATTTCGCGTGAATGCCCGCCCCCTCCGAAGGTAAGGTCCACGTATACCCCATTGGGATCGATTGCCAACCCTGAAATACAGGCGTCAAGCATTACCGGGATATGATATGCTGGATTATCCACTTTTTCCTAAAAACTTTTTGTTCAAACTTTTATAGGTAGCCTCTTCTTTTGCTGAAAATTCTTCATGAAGATCCGGGTTCCAGATTTCTATCTTGGTTCCTATACCGATTACCGTGGCATCTTTTTCCAATTGGGCATGGCGGAGCATGTTTTTGGGAATGACAAACCTTCCGGTTGCATCCAATTCGACCGGAGACTCTCTCCTGAAGAAAGACCTTTTAAAGGCCCTGACCTCATCGTCCGTATCGTCCAGGCTGGCCAGTTTGCTATGGTCCTTTCGTACTTCCAACATTGGGATCAACTCCAAACAGGGTTCCAGACCTTTGCGCAGCATCATTTCCTGACCTAAGGAGTCTGGTAGCAATGCCTTCATTTTCGAAGGCAATACCAACCTGCCCTTAGCATCTAGTTTACATTCAAACTCACCGGTGAAAGATGCCATACCGCTACTACCTTATTTTTGATTACAAAAGTAGTAAATAGCCAGAAACTTTTTACCACTTTGCCCCACTTTTTACCACATTCCTATAAAAGTATCCAAAACAAACTACAAACACAATTTTTTTAGCATAAAGTTATAATGCTTTTTATGATGCAAGCTGCTAGGAATCAGCCTTTAAATACAGATAAAATACTGTTTGAGTAGCTATTTAGTGGATATTTTGAAGAAGGCATACAATTAAAAGCGGTTTAAAGCAGCAAGGGAGAAAAGTGGGGAGTTTTCCCGTAATAATTTCTACGGGAAGCAAAAATGCCTGATGAGAGTTATTTTTTTCTTTCTATGGTGTAGGTGACCAGGGAGGAAAGTGATGATTTATAGTTAGAATCCGGAAAATCTGCCAGAATGGCCAAGGCTTCCTGGTAAAAATTGTTCATGATATTCTGAGAATATTCCAGTCCGCCGGAATTTTTGACGAATTCAATGATTTCATTGACGGTTTTTTTGTTTTCACTTTTATTCCGGATGAGGTAAATGATTTTTTTCTTTTCCACCCAGCTGGCTTTGTTGAGGGCATAAATCAGCGGGAGGGTCATTTTTTTCTCTTTGATATCAATACCGACAGGTTTTCCTACCACATCTTCCCCATAATCAAAAAGATCATCTTTGATTTGGAATGCCATACCGACTTTTTCACCAAAAAGCCGCAATTTTTCAATGTTTTCCTTATCGGCACCGGCAGTGGCGGCACCTACCGCACAACAGGAAGCAATCAGACTGGCAGTTTTTTGGCGGATAATGGTATAATAAACTTCTTCAGTGATGTCTAGTTTTCGGGCTTTGGAAATCTGCAAAAGTTCGCCTTCGCTCATTTCCCTTACCGCATCTGACACAATTTTCAGCAATTCAAAATCATTGTTCTCTACACTCAAAAGCAAGCCTCTGGACAACAGGTAGTCTCCCACCAGGACGGCAATTTTATTTTTCCACAGGGCATTAATAGAGAAAAATCCTCTGCGGTAGTTGGCATCATCTACCACATCATCATGAACCAGGGTAGCGGTATGGAGTAGTTCGATAAGGGCAGCACCTCTGTATGTTGCTTCGGTAATGCTTCCGCTTAAACCAGAGGTCAGGAAAACAAACATGGGTCGCATTTGCTTCCCTTTTCTCCGGACAATATAACTGGTAATATGGTCCAGCAGCTTCACCTTACTCTGCATAAAGGAGCGGAATTTTTTCTCAAAATCAGCCATCTCCGTGGCAATAGGGCTTTGTATCTGCTGTAAATCCTGCTTCATTGGTGTTTTGGATGCTGCAATATTACAATCTATTCCATCATTGACAAAACCACCTTCTTGATTATTCTGTTTTACTGTCGTCCGACTAATTTATGAAAATTAATTTAAAGTCCTCTAATTGAATTTTAGAGGGCTTTTTTTATGAAATTCAAAAAACACCCCCTAACCAGACAGGAATAATTGGGTTTGTA
>Ga0008836_100197_pt1 | contig 55515 bp, 40 predicted proteins | sample HotLakConsUCCR28_FD_62214 | JGI IMG/M metagenome (GOLD analysis project Ga0008836, IMG submission 62214) | Hypersaline microbial mat communities from Hot Lake, Washington, USA - Hot Lake Consortium UCC-R28 (Hybrid Assembly) ... | reverse complement strand
GGTTAGGGCACGAGCGGGCGAAATCCCAGCAAATTGGTAGCCATCCAAGGGTATAAGAAATAGTCATTAAGGATTTTATCCAACCAGAATAGGATCCGAAAAACCCCTTATATGTTCTTCTATGCCTTATGTGGTTCCCTTTTTTTTGAACCATATGAGTGATATAAGGGCATATAAGATTGGTTAATAATGGCTCCTGGCTGAACTGAGTTTTATATCGAAATGGGCAATAAATAAAATGTCGCCTTTAATGAAGGTATCCCTTACATGTTCTTCTATGCCTTATATGGTTCCTTTATTTTTAAACCATATAAGGGTATTAAGGACATAGAAGGATTAGTCCATGAAGAAAAAAATCTGTGGAAATATGGGTTGATCTGTGGTGAGGCCTTTAGCGGAAAAAATATAAATAAATTAGCCTCCCTTGTCGGGGAGGCTATCTGATAAATTCCTGGGATGTTAATTTATCCCACAGTGATTTGCTTTACCTTATTCTGGATTTCCTTTTTGGGTATGCTGACCAAAAGGATTCCGTCTTTGTACTGCGCATTGATGTTGTCAATGTCCGCCTTCTCTTCAGGTAGGAAAAAGGATCTTTGGAAAGATTCATAGTGAAATTCCCTTCTGGTTACCTGATCTTTTTCTTCCTGCTCTTCGGTTTTCTTTTCTGAGGCGATCACCAGGTGCTCGTTTTCATAAGAGATGTTAAAATCTTCTTTTTTCAGGCCGGGTACGGCCAGTTCCAGCAGGTAATTTTTATCATTTTCTTTGATATTGACTGCCGGTACGCTGGCTTTGAAACGGCTCAGGGGAGCACCCAGGTCAAAAGCCGAAGGCATGTCGAATAACCTGTCAAACAAATTGTCAAATGCAGGTACTTGAGATTTCTTTCCGTTGTTTGCTACTTTCATCAATGTCATGGCTATAATAGTTTTTGGTTTATAATGCTTTTTCTTCTCCAAAATCAAATCAAATGCCAAGGTTTATTTAGCTATAAACCACTGAAAATTAAGACAATAAGTCATGCGTGAACGCTTAAACAAGTCAAATTGTCTAATTTAATTTTGAAATAATGCCAAAATGTCTTTGCAGTGATTAGTCATAAAACAGCCCTGGAAGCCAAAGGCTGATTGCCGGAATGTAAGTAAGCAACATCAATACTACCAAACTGACCAATAAAAAAGGGAAACCTGCCTTTGCAATTTTTTCTATGGAAACCTGCCCTATACTGGAGGCAACAAACAGGCACACGCCCACAGGAGGTGTAGTCAGGCCAATAACCAAATTAAAAACCATGATAACAGCAAATTGAACAGGATCTACTCCTACCTGCATGGCCACCCCCAACAGCACGGGAAAAAGGATCAACAGCGCGGCAATCGTTTCCATAAATGCCCCTATAAAAATCAATAGTAAATTGATCAATAGCAGCAAGATCCATTTATTTTCGGTGAGTTCGAGTAAGCTATTGGCAATCAATTGTGGTAATTCTTCAACCGTCATGATCCAGGCGAAAAGGTTGGCAAAACCCACCAGGACCATCAAGGCTGCGGTGGTTTTGGCCGACTGCAGCAAAATGGCCGGAATCATCTTTAATTTCAACTCCTTGTATACCCAAAGCCCAATGCCCATGGCATAAATGACCGCTACTATGGAGGCTTCGGTGGGTGTGAAAACTCCTCCTATGATCCCAAACAGGATGACAAAGGTCATCATTACGGCCCAAAAGGCTTGCAGAAAGGTTTTAAAGATTACTTTTAGCGGTTGTTTGCTACTTTTAGGATATTTCTTTTTGACGGCGATCAAATAAGTAGTGATCATAAATCCTACACCCAATAACAAACCTGGAATGATCCCTGCAACGAATAATTTGCCCACGGATAATCCGGTCAATGTAGCCGCAATGATCATGGGAAGGCTGGGAGGAATGACTGGGCCTATGGTGGAAGAGGAGGCGGTTACGGCACAGGAAAAGGGGGCATCATAGCCCTCTTTTTTCATGGCCGGGATCATGACTGAACCTATACTGGCCGTATCGGCTATGGCTGTACCGGATATTCCGCCAAACAGCATGGAGGCACCAACATTTGCCAAACCCAACCCTCCCCTGATATGCCCCAGGAGGGCATTGCAAAAATTGATGATCCTTTGGGTAATGCCGCTGGCATTCATAAGGTTGCCAGCCAGAATAAAACCGGGAATGGAGAGCAAAACAAATACATCAATGCCGGCATACATTTTTTGAGGAATGACCATCAATGGAATATCGCTAAAGATCAGGTAAGTGAAAGCGGAAATCCCCAGGGCAAAAGCGATAGGGAAACCCAGGATCAGTAAAACCAGGAAAACCAGAAAAAGCAAAACCGTCATTTGAATTTTTTTAAGAGTTCAAAAATGCTGTACAGGCTGACAAAGAAACCCATAATGGCCATGGAACCGTACATAAAGGCCATATTGAGGTTCAGGGAAGGGGATTTTTGTAAGGTGACGATATCCATCAATGGAAGGCTGAACACAAACTGTGTGAACATCAGGCAGATGGTCAATACTAAAATAATAGCCTCCATTTTTGATTTTGCTTTTGGGGAAAGCCGGTCCAGAAAGGTGTTCACACTTACATATCCCTTGTCTTTTACGGCCAATGCTGCTCCGATGCTTACCAGGTAAATAAAACAAAATCTGGCCAATTCTTCAGTCCAGTTAGGTGACCAGGGCAGGGCATATCTGGCAATGATCTGCAGTACAACCACCGCGATCATCAATACGAAACTCAGATTCAAAAAGAATCCCAGAATTTTATCCAAAACGGGGAAGTGTGTTTTGATCATTGCACCTGCTGGATTCTGTTTAACAAATCGACCTGATCGGCATCAAACGCTTCCATCACTGCCTTATTGGCAGCCTTCCGGAAGGCTTCCTTGTCTACTTCAATGAATTCCATGCCCTTGTCCAAAAGAAACTGGTAATCTTTTTTTTCCTGAACAAGAAACAATTCATGCTCATAATCCTGCATCACCGCAGCAGCTTCATCGATGACTTCCTGCAGGTCTTTTGGCAGCATTTCATATTTTTTATTGCTCATGACCACATAGGCCCAGCTTTTCACATGCTCGGTCAGCATGCAATATTTTTGCACCTCGTACAGGCCTGCATCTTTGATCAGCGCAAAGGGGTTTTCTTGTCCTTGAATGGTGGATTGCTGCAAGGCAGTGAAAACCTCCGAAAAAGCCATGGGAGTAGGCTTGGCTCCCAGTGCGCTCCAGGTATCTACATACAACGAGACAGCAGGTACCCGCAGGATCATGCCCTGCAACTCATCCGGATGCCTGATGGGACGGTTGGCTGTAAGGTTGCGTGCACCCCTTTCAAACCAGGCGATGGGCCTGAAGCCGGCAATGTCCAGTATATGTTGTTCGATTTCCTTTCCCAATGGCCCGCCGGCTACCTTTTTCAGGTGATCGGAATCGCGGATGGCAAAGGGGGTAGCGCACAAAATGGACTTGGGCAGGCTCCAGCTTTGCAGGGACTCACCGGTGATCATGATATCTGCACTGCCTGCCAGAAGACCGGTTAAAACATCCATTTCCTTTCCCAGTTGTTCGTTGGGATAGACCTTCACTTCCAGCCGGCCATTGGATCTTTTCTTCACTTCCTCGGCAAACTTCAGGCTGGCGAGGTGCCAACCATGTTGCCGGTTGGCCAGGTGGCCAAACCTGAGCACATATTCAGGTTGATTTTCACTGGCATCCTTACACCCCGTGAGTAATACGACGAGGCAAAATAAAAATACAGTCAGGTTAGATTTTGGGTGCATTGTTTTTGACATCAAAACAATTGGTATGGGTTATTGCTTTTCAAATTGAATTCAAAGTACAAAAAATATTTACCACAGCCTTTTCTTTTTTAAAATTTAGCCCCTACCACCACGGTTTTTTTGATTTGCAATACCTGACCGTCCGGGTGAAACAATTCTCCGGAAACGATATAATAGCCCGCATTTACTTTTTCTCCCCTTTCGTTGGTTCCATCCCAGGTGTAAAAGCCACTGCTTCCCCAAATTTCATTTTGGCACAAGTCCCTGATCGGGATTCCGGTAGCGGAAAAAATCCTCAATGTGGCCTGGAAGCCAGGCCGGTCCATTTTGTAGGATATGGTGGTGAATGGTTGTTCCCCAGCCGCCAAAGGCACAAATACCTCGGGAGAGATGTGTAAACCGAAATCCTGTGAAGGGCTGTCATAGACCTGAGAATTTTTGTAACCCGGACTGGCATACCCTACCTGGGCTGCCGCAGAGTGCCAGTTTTCCGGATCATTGCCGGAAGAAAGAACCGAATACCTTTCCAGGGAAATGCCTTTTACATCCCTCAAAAATCCATGGTGCATGTCCTCATCATAATCCAGCTTTTCTTCCCAGCGCTCTTCCGGGTCCAATAGCACCACCGTTCCGGATCGAATGGGATAGCTTGGCAAAGCCATTTCCAGGAATCTTTCCTTTCTTCCCTGAGGGTATTGTTCGGCCAGCTTTTTCACATCTGTGGTCAGCACCAGATAGTCAAAAGGATCAATGATCAGGTCCTCCCCGGAAATTACCCTCCTGTTAGCGATCTCTCCATCCTCTTCATTGGCCAGTTTCCAGTTTTTCAGGTTGAGCAACTTATCCGAATGATTATAAATTTCTACAAATTTTGGGCTGCCGGTAGGGGAATTAAAAAGGATCTCATTCAACAGCAGGTTCCCTTCTGTTGCGGCAGCAGGTATTTTGATCCAGGCCAAATTAGCCTCACTGGAGATGGCATTTCCTACGCAATCTCTCCAGGATCTTACCTCTAGCTGGTAGGCCTGATTCTCCAACAGCGCTGATTCCAACTCTATGATCCACTGGTGGGGATCCTGAGGATCGGGGTAGGAAGCCAGGATTTCCAGGCTTGGATTCAGTTGAAATTCATTATTGGCATTGTGAGGTCCGGTTGGCTTTGAAAAACGCAGCAGGAGGCGGTTTTCCTCTTTGGGAATGGCAGACAGCAGTCGGGGTAAAGTCCGGTCGGGGCTATCGTCAAATGTTGCATTGATGGTACCGGGTGTACCTCTTTGTGAACTGACTGAGGGAGCGTAATTATCTGAAGCTTCGCAGGGATAGAATGGGTTGATTACTTCCAGGCTAAACCCATTGTTGGCTACCTCTGCTCCCAGGGGCATGGAGGGATCGTAAACCAAGCGGTCTACCAGTTCACCATGGCTATTGAAAAGGGAAATTTCATCTCCCCCGTTGAGAAGCGTAGGCCAGTGGCTTAAGCCCAGTACCTGACCAAATGGTTCAAAGGCTGCCCTATTGCCCTCGGGGCAGAGGATCAGATAAGCTCCGGGAGCAAGGCTTTCCCTGGGCAGGCTGCTTTCATTTCTGGAGTTGGAAACCTTCATTCCCCCCAGGTGAAACAGTTTGTCTGTGGGATTGAAGATTTCAATGTATTCGCTCTCGGGTAAGGGGCTACCCGGTCTTGGTGCCGGCATGATTTCATTGATGACCAATTCCTTAAATAGCGGGATCTCAGGAGGTGAATAGGCAAAAGTCAAGGATTGCCTGGTAATCGCATTTCCATCCGTATCTTCCAATTCCCGGACTTCCAGTTCGACCTCCTGGCCGGCTTCCCAGCCCCTTTCAAAAGTAAGCAATACCTCTTTTCCATTATTTTCCAGGGTTACGGAACCGGGAGAAATGCCGTCTACCGAATAAAAACCAGGTACCACGGCCAAAACGGGGTTCAAAATCTTATCGAAATACAATAGCAGGCGGTTTTCAGGTAAAGGCTCCACTTCCAATAATTCCGGAGGGGATGGATCCCATTCAACTGTTCTGAGACTTCCGGGAAAACGGATGCCATTTTCTCCCAGCCTGGGAGGTATCTTTAGGGTCCATAGGCTACCCGCTGGAAGTGGCTCCTCTATGATCAATTGAATCTGATTGGGCTGGTTCTTGCTGAGCAATGCGGTGATGTCCCGATTATCCTCCAGAAAACTAAAATCCCCTTCCCAGAAATGTACCGTATCCAAATTTTGCAATTGGCGAATATGGATCAACTGGGGATTTTGCACCCAAAGGTCATAAATGCCATCATCATAATGCAATTTTCCCTGGTAGGGCAAGCTCTCCTTTCCATTATTTGCTTTAATGGAACGGATAGAAATGGAGATGCTGTCTTCCAGCTGCAACGCTTCCTGCAGATGTACTTTTACCTGATAGTTATTTTCCATCAATTGTGCACTTTCGGATGGGGTGAAATTGACCTGGTAATTTTCGGGAAAAAGCAAAGTGGCCGGATCGGGAAAATCGGTAAAAGTCAACATAAGGTGCTGCTCATCCCATATTTCCACAGCGCCAAGGTGCAAAAGGCTGTTGTCCAAAGAAATGCCTGCATTTGATGGCAATTCTCCTGTTTTGGCCCAAACCTTGGGAATGGCTACCTGGATTTCATCCCCTGCCAGCGCTTTATCGGAAAAGAGGCTCAGGTTCAGGCCATCTGCTGATAGTACTTTGTTTGTTGCATTCCAGCCATTAACCAATACCGAATCCGGTAAAACAATGGCCTTGCTCCAGGTCAGGTGCAGCTCATAAGGGGAGCTTAAAAAAGCCGTATCGATCTTCGGGGGAAGGGTGTCCCAGGTAAAATCCCTGCTGATGCTTCGGGTCATTTCCTGGCCATACAAATCTTTTAGCTGATTTATGCTGAGGCCGTAGGATTTACCCGGTTCCCAGGGAGAACCAAATTCAAGCCTTACCTGCCGGGACTGGGGCATGCTCAGCGAATCGGGAAATAACTGCCCTTCATTTATTTCATAAAGCTGGGGTATCAGCGCCCATTTGGGATCCAATGGTTTGTTAAAAGTCAACAAGAGGCTTGTTGCGGAAGGAACCGTTAAGTCACTGAGATTTAAGTTTCGGGTATCCCAGATAAATTCCTTGCTCAGGCTAAACCGCTTATTTCCCTCCGTATCCCGGATGCCGCTTACTTCCAGGTGCAGGTTTTGATTTTGGGGAAATTCCCTGTCAAATACCAACAAGTAGGCATTGGCTTCATCCGCTACAGGTAATATCCGCTGCGGCTGCCAGGCCTCGGCTCCCAGCCGGTAATTTTCCGGGGTCAGTATGCTGCTTTGCTCCAGCGAGGTAGTAAAGATGACTTTCAGGATAGTTGGAGAGGCAAACAAAATACTGTCCAATACATCTTCCCAGTGAAAAGGGATGTTTGCTGCAAGCAAATAGTTGCCATGGCTGTCTGCAATGCTGTCGGCTATCAATGTATAATTTTCGTCCAATATAAGCGGCTGATCAAACTCCAACCGGATCTTGTTGGCATCATTTTCATCCATGTAAGCAGCGGTGATGGTTGCGGGGTTATCCTGAAGCCGGTAGTTTTGAGGCTCTGCAGCCGGTTGGGGGGAGAGCTCCTCATCAAATACCAGCAAGAGCGATTTATTACTTATACCCCATATTTCCTCCAGTTTGGGCGGACTGGTATCATAGAGAAAGGAGATTTCCCCGGTGGACAGGGAGGTCCCAAAGCAGTCGGATAGCTGCCCCCCTTCCAGGAGATAAGTTTGGTTGGATACCATGGGGCTGCTCAACTCCAATACCATGGATTTATCTGAATAATCCAAAATCTGCAATGCTTCCCCTGAAAGGGAAAACTGTGGCAGGGACTCCAGCTCCGGGGGCAGGGGTTTGGAGAAGTTCAGCAGGAGTTGTTCTGCGGATAAAGGAGTGACGTCAGTAATTTCAAAAGGCCGGTTATCTGCCGCTTCGCTGAACACAGCATTCTGTTCTCCTGGTGTTCCTCCTTTTGGGGCCTCTGAAGCTTTCCAATTAAAGGCATCGCTACAAAGCTGATAGGGATTGATCCTTTCCATGGCCCAACCTCCACGGGACTTTTCCTGATCCCGGTAAAAGGTTAAATCATAGGAAAGGCTGTCCACCAGCTGTCCAAAGCCATCCCGTATCAGTACCTCACCCGAATTATTGCTTAGGCTGGGAAAAGTATTCACCCCCGCCACCATCCCGAAAGCTTCGAATAAGGGTTTATTGTCTGCCGAACAGAGGATGAGATGGGAAAGCGGTTCCATCAATACCTCTTCGATCTGCCGCTCATTGATGGTAAAATCTTTAAGCAAAATGGGTTTTCCGGTACGGTTAAACAGCTCAAGGTATTCCGAATGGGTTTGATCAGGCAATACCGGATCAGGGGGAAGCAGTCCTTTTGGATTGGGGTCGGCCATGATTTCATTGATGATCAGGCTACCCGGAGGTGTGGGTCTTTGCAGCTCAAATGTATGCTCCCAATCTTCATAGCGCTTTTCATCCTGCAATCCCGTAATCTGTTCAAATCTCAAGGTGTAGCGATTGGCATACAGGTACTCATCAAATTCTAAAAGCAATTTGCCCCGCTCGATCAGGCTGACCTTTTGGGGATTTCCATAGTGTTGGTCCAGTAAGATTTTTTCACCGGGCAGTTCAATGTCCTGGTTGAAATGGAGCAGGAGCGCATTATTTTCCGGGGTTTCTACCTCAATAATGGCCAGGGAGTTCATTTGATCCGATATCGTGAAATCATCTATAAAAAGGCGGGCAGCTGAGCCGCTTCCGGACCCGTAGACCACCTCCAGCAATACCGTCAACTGACTCAGTTGCTGAAAGGCCTCAGGAATTTCCTGGCTGAATAAAGTATAGGGCGTATCCGCATTGGGAAAGGTGCTGTCATCCCCTATCTGAATCCTTTCACCAAAACCCAACTCCGGATCTTCTGAAAGGGAAAGGTAGAGCCCTACCGGCCTGTTGCCCGATCCGTTTTTTCCGGTTTTGGCATGGAAGGAAATTATAGGGTTTTGTAACCCTTCAGTCGCTATTTTTATGTAAATTTGCGCATTGAAACTGCCGATGGTTTGAATGCCTAAAGCATTGGACTGCTTCAGTCCTTCGCCGGCAGCCTGAAAAACCCTGGCAGTACCTGTGCTCAGCTCATTGGCTGACCAACCAGGCAAAAATTCTTCAGGATGGTTGACAGTGGTAAACTTGCTTTCGAAATCCTGAACCTCAAAAGTTTCGGTTTTAGGCAGCTGCGCAAAACCTAGTATGGAAAAAGCAATGAAACTCCATACGGAAATGATGGCTTTCACAGAATGAATATAACTAAAAGTATATAAAATAAGTATTCTTAAATAAAAAATGTTTTTCTGGTCACAAAGCAGGAAAACAAAACCGGTCAAAATTTAATCAACATGAAGTTAGCCGTAGTAGGAGCCACCGGACTGGTGGGCTCAGAGATTCTTGAAGTGCTGGATGAGCACAATTTCCCTTTTGATGAGCTCTTGTTGGTCGCCTCCAAGCGTTCTGCAGGAAAAAAGATTACTTTCAAGGGCAAGGAATATACGGTAATTGGCCTCGAGCAGGCAGTAGCCGAAAAGCCGGACATTGCGATTTTCTCAGCAGGAGGAAACACTTCCAAGGAATGGGCACCCCTGTTTGCAGATGCCGGAGCCATTGTGATCGACAACTCTTCTGCCTGGAGAATGGACCCGAGCAAAAAACTGGTAGTACCTGAAATCAATGGGAAGGCCCTTCGCATCGATGACCGCATCATTGCCAATCCAAACTGTTCCACCATACAAATGGTACTGGCCCTGGCACCGCTCAGGCAAAAGTACGGGATCAAGAGGATTGTGGTATCCACCTACCAGTCCGTGACAGGTACGGGCAAGGATGCAGTGGATCAGCTGATGGCCGAAAGAAAGGGTGAGGAAGCCACCATGGTCTATCCCTATAAAATTGATCTGAATGTATTGCCGCATATCGACGTTTTTCAGGAAAACGGCTATACCAAAGAAGAGATGAAGATGATCAATGAAACCAAGAAAATCTTTGGCGACGACAGCATTCAGGTGACCGCCACGGCGGTAAGGATACCCGTAATGGGCGGACATTCGGAATCGGTGAACGTGGAATTCCATAAAGATTTTGACCTGGACGAGGTAAGACAACTGTTGTCCCATACCCCCGGGGTTATTGTTGAAGATGATCCGGCCAATAATATTTACCCCATGCCCCTGAATGCCCATAAGAAGGATGCCGTTTTTGTGGGGAGGTTGCGCAGGGATGAAACCCAGCCCAACACGCTGAACATGTGGATTGTGGCGGATAACCTGCGAAAAGGGGCGGCTACCAATGCCGTGCAGATTGCCGAATACCTGTTGGAACACAGCATGGTATAAGTGGGGCTCGAGGACATATATCATCCAATATTGATGCAGTTTGTGCAGGATCATCTTGATGAAGATCCTGCACAATTGCTTTTAAGGCATAAGGAGATCCCGGGCCTGGATATCAAGGCTGCTGCCCGGCAGATTGCCATGCGGCAAAAGGCAAGGCAAAAACTGCCTTCCTGGTCGGTTAACCCTTCCCTTATTTTTCCACCTGCCCTTTCCATGGAACAATGTTCGTCTGAGGCCACGGGAAAGTATAAAAGCAGTTTGGTAAAGGGAAAAACCCTGGCAGACCTGACCGGTGGTTTTGGGGTGGATACCGTCTTTTTAGGAGAGAAATTTGAGCAGGTAAGCTATGTTGAGCAACAGGAGGAACTGGTGGCATTGGCCAGGCACAATCTTCCATGCTTGCTCGGGAAAGAGCAATTATTGATCGTTCATCAGGATGCCATCGACTTTTTGCATGAGGTTCATGAGCCATTCGACTGGCTCTATCTGGATCCTGCCAGGAGGGGAAAAGGGAATCAAAAGCTGTACCGGCTGCAGGACCTGGAACCGGATGTGGTGGGTAATTGGGCCCTGCTGCAGAAGAAGGCGGTCAATATCCTGGTCAAGGCCTCCCCCATGTTGGACATCAGCATGGCCTGCCGCGAATTGCCGGGCTTATCTGAAATCCATGTGTTAAGTGTAAAAAACGAGGTCCGGGAATTGTTGCTGCTGTACAATGGCTCCGGACAGGCACTGACAATTGTGGCGGTAGAAATCCGGGAGCAGGGGCAGGTCTCTTTTTCTTTTACTCCCCATGAGGAGGACATGGCGGCACCTGTCTTTTCCATGCCCCAAAAATACCTGGTCATCCCCTATGCCAGTATATTGAAAGCCGGAGCATTCAAAAGTTTTGCTGTAAGACAAGGATTGGCCAAACTGCATGTGCATACCCATGTGTATACTTCCGACCAATTTCCGGAGGCCGTTCCCGGAAGGATTTTCGAGGTGCTGGAGGAAATTCCACTGGATAAAAAAGTGATCAAAAGGCTTTATCCGGAGGGAAAAGTCCATGTAATTTCCCGAAATCATCCCTTGAAGGCGGACGCATTCAAAAAGAAATTCCGGTTAAGAGATGGGGGAGAGGAATTTTTGCTTGCGGTTACCATAATGAATGGGAAGACGGGGGTTTGGCGGTGCAGGATGGTTTGATGTGCTGATTATAGGCTGGTTTGTATTGGATAGATTAGTTGCCTAATGGCTGTTGAGTTATTAGTTAGGGTGCATTTAAATGACCTAAATGGCAAAAATAATTTGATTGAATCCGAGAATTTTTGTACCATTATTCGTTAACTTTACGAAATGGATAAGAAGAGAACCCTGATTTTTTTCAAGAACCATTTTTCTGAATTTTTTGACAAGCTGCCGGTCAAGGTTCAGAATAAAATAGACCAGGTGCTGTATATGGTGATGGTATTGGAAAGGATTCCCAAAAAGTTCTTTCAACACTTGACTGGAACAGATGGTCTTTATGAGATTAGGGTGGAGTTTAGCAGCGATATTTACAGGATTTTTTGCTGTTTTGATGAGGGTAATTTGGTGGTGCTCTTCAATGGTTTTCAGAAAAAGAGTCAAAAGACACCGAAGAAAGAAATAGAAAAAGCTTTAAGCCTAAAAGCAGAATACCTTGCCTACCGGCAGACAGGTTTTAAAGGAAAACAAAACCACTGATAATATGGAAAATTTGGATAAAAAGAAAGTAACAACCTTTGAAGAGCATTTAGAAAAAAGATATGGGGCACCAGGAACGGATCAAAGAATAGCATTTGAGGCTAAGGCGAAAGCTTTTGCCATCGGGGAGCTTATCAAGGAAGAGAGAAAGCTATCGAACATGACCCAGGAGCAATTGGCACTGAAAACCGGCACAAAAAAGAGCTTTATTTCAAGAATTGAAAATGGAAAAAGTGACATTCAATTATCTACTTTGTACAGGATTCTTGAAATAGGTTTGGGCAAGAAAATATCCTTTACGATAGAATAAGTGAAAACGCAGCCTAACCTTGGCATGAGTGCATCGGGCAGAAATCGTATAAAATTAGATTTAATACATTTAAAGAAGATTGGGAAAACCAGGAGAAAAGGTCTCCGAATTGCCCACCGCGTTCAAGCCTTGACCATACCAGCCTAATTCATTCAATTTAATTCCTTAGAAGATTTAAGAGTAAAAGCCAGGCATGCGTTTAGTGGGTTTTCAAAAATTGAAAAAAGAGAGATTATAAACCAGGTTTGGCCATTAAGAATGGATCATTTAAATATGGCAATTCAATTGAAATCAGTTAACTAAATTTAATTATTAAGTTATAAAAAAGGATATCATTGGGATTTGAAACTAAAGTTGGTTATCCAAATAAACCTGAATAGGTCGGTGCCTTGTATCAAATGCAGCAAATTAAGATCCCCTGAAAAACACAGGTAAAGAAATCTCATCCCGCCCAATTTGACCATTTGGATAGTACAGGTAATTTGCGGTTTGTTTGTGTTTTGAACATTGTCACGATTTGGTTTTTTCAAAAGCAACTATAGTTTCCAATCAGTAGAAAAACCCATATTTTCTCCAATTTGATAAAGGGGATTAATATTTTCTTTTAAAATTTCCCCGAATTCCTCCGAATTTAACCTTGCAATGCCTTCCAGATCTTTTTTAAAAATGGTCGTGTAGTCGTAAAGCAATTTTTTATTATTTTGGTTATTTTCCAGGAAGACTTTAAATGCCTTATGTTGAATTTCGACAAAAGGATCCAGGTAATCGGTTAGGGATGGAAAATTATTACCCTTTGAAGAGTTGATTGATTTAGTTGTAGGGATTAGATTCCAAAGTTGGTCATGGGTAACGAAGCTCCAGGGGATAAAATGATCTATGGAAAAATTTTCAAGGGACATTTCCTTATTGGAGTAAATACAAAAAAGATCACCATCCACTTTTGCTACTTCCTTCCAGAAGAAGTTGGCGTTTGTTAGCTTTCTTAACATCGGAGGGAATATTTTTTCCGTTAAACCAGGCACGTTTGGGTTGTTCTTTTGTAAATACGTTACCAATCCCCAAAAAACAAACTTTTGTAAAATGGACAGGTGGACGTAAAAATAGCTTCTCCACTGAGGATGTAAGGTAATGGTACCCTCTGCTATTGCATAGGGGCAATAATTCGGGGGGTGGAATGGTGAAGCCATTGAAGATTCCGAGATAATTGTTTTTTTTTGATGATCAGGAATTCCCCTTAATTCCTTTTCAAACCAAGGCGTTAAAAACCTGAATGGGACATACCGTGAAAAATTATTTAAAAGTTGTTTTACAATGGGTTTTTCTTTATTCGATTGAAGTATTTTAAATAAAACCTTTTTATCAATGTTTGATTCAATGTTAAATTCCGATTTCAGCTGGGTAATTCCATTGGAAAACTGGTCTGATTTTCCAAAATTTAATTTGAAATAATTAATAGGATACCAAATCTCTCCGATCATTTCAATGACCAAATCGTCAATTTTAAAAGATGATTTATTTGATTTTTTGACCTTATTTAAAATGGCTAAAAACCAATAAAATTTATAAGAATTGGTGGTATTGTTGAAAACACCGGAGAGTTTTTGGATGGGTAAACCCGGATCAAAAGGAATATTCATCATTTAAGCCAAAAAAAATTGTTGTCCACGTATGTCAAATCTTCGTTCATTTTAATATAAAATAATTTAACAGGCAAAAGGTGAATGAAGGATACGTTCCCATCCTAAGGGTAGTTGAATGCCTTCAGCCAAAATTCGTCAGAAACAATTTTAAAGTAGCTATTTCGCTGACATTTCCTTTAATTTTTGCTTTAAAATTGGGTCTGCTGCCTTTTTTGATTTATTTCAAGTATAAAGCATTTTTGCTCATCCTGCAAACCCAATCATAAATGAGACAAACCTGACATGATCGACATCATCGGAGACATTCACGGATACAGTGATCAATTGGAGGCATTGCTCCTCAAGCTGGGCTACAGGAAGGAGGGAAGAGTCTATTTTCACCCACATAGGACCGTACTTTTTTTGGGAGACTACATCAACAAAGGACCAAAAATCAAAGCAACGCTGGAGATTGTAAAGGCCATGGCAGACAAGGGTTCGGCCGTCGCTTTAATGGGTAACCATGAGTTCAATGCCATCAGAGACCTGTTTCGCATAGAAAATGGTCTGGCTACTGGCCAATCTTTCCAGTGGGAAGACAGCCTTTTGGCATTCAATCATAACATAAAAGAATTCAAATATTATGTGGATTGGTTTAAGAACCTGCCTCTTTTTTATGAAAACGACTATTTCCGGGCTGTTCATGCCTGTTGGGATTCCGGTCATATCGCTCTTTTTAAAGAAAAACTATCCGGAAAGCCGCTTACAGGAGAATTGATCTCAAATGCACCTGAATGGAGCAGGCCCCTTACAGAGACCCTTAATGGAAAGGATCTGGCATTGCCTATAAATGCCTCCATCCAGGAAGCAGGCTTTCCAGCAGGGACCCGGATCAGGACCAAATGGTGGGAGGATCCCGCACAAATGAGCTATAAAGATTTCAGTGTGGACCCGGTAGATTTGCCAGATGTTCCGGTGGATCTACCGTTGATACAGGACTGGCAAGCCTACGGGCAAAGTGAAAAGCCGGTATTTTTTGGACATTATGGCCGGGCCAGGTTTTCTTCCCTCATCCGGGATAATGTGTGTTGCCTGGATTTCGGCATGGGAAACGGAGGGTCCCTGGCGGCTTACCGAATGGATGAAGGCCCGAAATTGTCTCATGACAAGCTGGTGTATGTATGAAGGATTTTTTTCTTTATCTTCCCTGTCTGAACAAATGAACCTGATTATGAACCGAAGAACATTTAACCGAAAGTCGGCTATGGGACTGGCCATGGCTGGAATATCGCCCTACCTCTCTGCTTTTGGCCCTGTCCGGGGCAGCGTCAGACTGGGAGGTCCCCTTTACCAAAACTACGGATCTCCGGAAGAGTGGGTAGCCGGGCTGCAAAATAAAAACTACCGGGCAGCCTACTGTCCGGTCAGTACCGATGCCGGTAGCGATGAAATCCGGGTTTTTGAAGCCGCGGCCAAAAAAGCAGATATCGTCATTGCGGAGGTAGGGGCCTGGAGCAATCCCATCAGCCCGGATGCGGAGATGGCCAGGACCTCCTTCGACAAGTGCACGCAATCCCTTCAGCTGGCAGAAGCCATTGGCGCCAACTGCTGTGTGAATATCAGTGGCTCAAAAAATTCCGAGCACTGGGCAGGACCGCACAAGGATAATCTTACCACCGACACCTTTGATCAGATAGTGGAGGTGACCCGGAAAATCATCGATGAAGTACAGCCGGTAAGGACTTATTTTGCGCTGGAACCCATGCCCTGGGCTTTTCCGGACTCAGCAGACAGCTATCTGGACCTGATCCGTGCCATTGACCGCAAGGCATTTGGGGTACACATGGATCCCATGAACCTGATCATCACCCCCAGCTTGTACTATGGCAATGCGGCCATGATCAAATCCTGTTTTAAAAAACTGGGCCCCCATATCCGGAGCTGCCATGCCAAGGATATCCTGATCAGGGAAGATTATTATATGCCTCAGTTTACCGAGGTGCAGCCGGGGCTTGGGGTAATGGATTATCAGGTTTTTTTGCAGGAGTTGAGCCGGCTTACTGCTATTCCACTCATGATGGAGCACCTCAGCTCTGAGGAAGAGTATGACCGGGCAGCAAGGTATATCCGTTCAGAGGGGCAGAAAATCGGGATTACGGTTTAAACCCAGTTGCCCTATAATAACAATAAGGTCAGAAAAAGCAGCAATGCTGGAATTCCATAGTATTGCAGGACCATAGATCGGTTGCAGCGATGCATGAACCAAAGTACCAACACCGGACGGATAAAACCCAGAACCAGGGCGGTACCGGAGAGCAGGAACAATATTTTCAGGCTTACCATAAGGATTTCCATAGGACCAAAAAAAGGACAGCAGTCGGCTGTCCTTTTGTTATTATATTGATTTTATCTTAAAATTCCGGTTTTTACAAGCAGTTATTTTTTACGCTTGATTTCTTCCATTTTGTATCCTTCAAAGGTATCTCCTACCTGCAGGTCATTGAAACCTTTGATAGAAACACCACATTCATAGCCGTATTTGACCTCGGTCACATCATCTTTGAAACGCTTGAGGGCACTGATTTCACCCTCATGAATCACGATGCCATCTCTGATCACCCTGATCTTGTTCTTGCGGTGAATGTAACCATCGGTCACATAAGCACCTGCTACTGTCCCTACTTTAGAAATTTTGAAAACCTCTCTGACTTCAATATTCCCCGTGATGACTTCCTCAAACTCAGGTTCCAGCATGCCTTCAATGGCATCCTTGATCTGGTTGATGGCATCATAGATGATGGAATAGTGCCTGATTTCAATTTCTTCCTGCTCAGCAAGCCGCTTGGCATTGGCGGAAGGCCTTACCTGGAATCCCAGGATGATGGCATCGGAGGCTGAAGCAAGCAACACGTCCGATTCGGAAATCTGACCTACTCCCTGATGGATAATACTTACCTTTACTTCGTCCTTGGAAAGCTTTAACAGGGAATCTGACAGGGCTTCCACGGAACCATCCACATCACCCTTGATGATGATGTTGAGTTCCTTAAAGCTACCGATAGCCAGTCTTCGCCCAATTTCATCCAAAGTAATGTGCTTCTTGGTTCTAAGACTTTGCTCCCTTTGAATTTGTTCCCTGGAATTGGCGATTTCTCTGGCTTCCCGCTCAGAATCGTACACCTTGAATACATCACCTGCCTGGGGAGCTCCGCTCAATCCGAGCACCTGCACCGGTGTAGATGGCCCTGCAGCTTCTACCTTCTGGCCCAGATGGTCAAACATGGCCTTGACCCGTCCATAATGCTGGCCTGCCAGGATGGTATCACCCACTCTTAAGGTACCGCCTTGCACCATGATGGTGGTCACATAGCCTCTTCCTTTATCCAGAGAGGCCTCCACCACCGTACCCACAGCATTTTTCTTGGGATTGGCTTTGAGTTCCAGTATTTCAGATTCCAACAGTACCTTTTCCAGCAAGTCATCTATGCCCAAACCGGTTTTTGCTGAAATTTCCTGGGACTGGTATTTACCGCCCCAGTCTTCAACCAACAAATTCATATTGGCCAGTTCTTCTTTGATTTTATCCGGGTTGGAGTTTGGCTTATCAATTTTATTAATGGCAAAAATCATGGGTACTCCTGCCACCTGGGCGTGATTGATCGCCTCTTTGGTTTGCGGCATGACATTGTCATCTGCAGCGATAACGATGATGGCCACATCGGTGATTTTAGCCCCCCTGGCCCGCATGGCGGTAAAAGCCTCATGTCCTGGTGTATCGAGGAAGGCTATTTTATGGCCATCTGATGTTTCCACATCATAAGCACCGATATGCTGGGTAATCCCTCCGGCTTCCCCATGGGTCACCTTGGAGCGCCTGATATAATCCAAAAGGGAAGTTTTACCATGATCCACATGTCCCATGATAGTGACAATGGGTGCTCTTTCTACCAATTCTCCCGGATCTTCATCTACCTTGATCTCAGCTTCCTCCTCATCGGATTTGGTAAACTCTACATCATAGTTAAACTCATCCGTAATAATGGTAATTGCTTCTGCATCCAGGCGCTGGTTGATGGATACGAACATCCCCAAGCTCATACAAACGGATATGACTTCGTTGACCGAAACATCCATCAGAGAAGCAAGATCATTGGCAGATATAAATTCTGTCACCTTTAATACTTTGCTTTCCTCAGGGGTATCGCTGACTTCTTTTGATCTTTCGGATCGCTTATCCCTTCGGTTTTTACTTTTACCTCCGGATTTGCCCCCACCCTGTAATCTGGCAAGGGTTTGTTTGATCTGATCCTGAATTTCTTTTTGTGTGGGTTCTTCTTTCTGAAACCTGGTATTCCCGGGTCTTCCTGCCGGACGGCCAGCCGCACCCCTGTTATTGCCTTTTCTGGCACCCTGTGCCGGGCTTTTGCCTGCGGCTCCGGGGGCACCAGCTGGTTTGGCACCTTCGGTTCCTCTGGCAGGTCGGTTGTCGATACGTTTTCGCGGGCGCTTTTTCTTTTCTTTATTGCGCTCATCCGAAGAGGCAACGGGTTTGGTTTTCTTTTTGGATTTGTCTTTTGGGAGTTCTATTTTCCCTAAAACCGTCAAACCTTTCAGGGAATCTGCTCTGGCAGAAATTACCCGATCCTCTGATTTTTCTGCTTCTTTTTCCGGCGCTTTGGCAGGGGTTTCGGCAGCAGCAGCCGGTTTTTCTTCCGCTGCAGGTTTCTCTGCTTCAGGTTGCTTCTCGGGAGCCGGCTTTTCTTCTACTTTATCAGCAGGCGGTTCCGGTGCCGGAGTTTTCTTTTCTGTTGCTTCAGGCTTTTCCTTTTCAGGGGCTTTGTCTGCTTTTTCTTCTGTTTTGGGTTTTTCTTCTTTCAGCTCTTTTTCGGGTTCGGAATCTTCCTTTTCCGGGCTTTTCTCCTCAGGCTCCTGAGGTTTTGGTTGTTCAGCACTTTTTTTCTCCTCCTCAACTGGTTTGGGGCTTTTACCCTCCAAATCAATTTTACCAACAACTTTTATCCCTTGCAGTTTAGGTGCTTCGGTAGAAATTTTGTCAGTATCTTTTTCTGCTTCTTTTTTCTCTTCTTTGGCTGCCGGAGCCGGTTTTTCAGGTTCAGGCTTTTTGATTTCCTTTTCTGGTTCAGACTCAGATTCAGCGCGAATGGTAAAATTTTCATTGTGTCTTTTACCAATAGACAGATGAGAGGCCTCCTCTTTCTCCTGGGCAGAAGACCGGAACTCTTTGGCAAGCATATTGAAATGCTCCAAACTGATTTTAGAGTTCGGGTTGCTTTCTACCTCAAAGCCCTTCTTCGCCATGGACTCAACGATGGTTGCTACCCCTACATTGAGCTTTCTGGCTACCTGGCCTAATCGCATCATTTTTTCTTCTGACATACTAATACCTATTCCTGTATTTTAATATAATGCAAATATAAAGGGGATAACGAATTATCTATCGTTATTTGCTATTCAAATTCTTGTTTTAATATTTTAAATACATCATCAATCGTTCCTTCTTCCAATTCAGTTCTTCTTAACAGGTCTTCCTTGGTAAGTGCCAATACGCTTTTGGCCGTATCCAAGCCTGTTTTCTTGAGCTCGTCGATTACCCAACCCTCAATTTCGTCAGAAAATTCCGACAAATCCACATCTTCCTCATCTTCATAACCTGAAAGTTCCCTGAAAACATCAATTTCATAACCAACCAGCCGACTGGCCAGCCTGATATTAAAGCCCCCTTTTCCTATGGCCAGAGAAACCTGATCCGGTTTGAGGTATACAGAAATTCTTTTCTCCTCTTCATTCACCTGAAGCGAAGAAACCTTGGCCGGACTCAATGCCCTGGAAACATACAGGTCCAGGTTGTCCGTATAATTGATAACGTCAATATTCTCATTCTGCAATTCCCGGACCACAGCATGGATCCTGCTTCCTTTCATGCCTACACAGGCACCCACAGGATCAATGCGGTCGTCATAGGACTCTACAGCTACCTTGGCCCTTTCTCCGGGCTCTCTTACTATTTTCTTAATGGTAATCAAACCATCATATACTTCAGGCACCTCGTTTTCAAATAACCTTTCCAAAAATATGGGAGAGGTACGGGACAAGACGATCCTGGGGTTGCCATTGATCATTTCAACCTTGTGGACGATGGCCCTGACAGCATCTCCTTTCCGGAAACGGTCTTTGGGTATCTGTTCGGATTTTGGCATGATGAGCTCATTTCCTTCCCCATCCATTAGCAGGATTTCCCTGCCCAGTATCTGATAGACTTCAGCATTGATGATTTCCCCAACCAATTCCTCGTATTGCTGGAAAAGCAAATCTTTTTCCAGATCCTTGATTCTTTGGATCAGGGTTTGCCTGGCCATCATTACCGCTCTTCTCCCAAAATCCTCGAGTTCGATTTTTTCGTAGGTTTCCTCACCTATTTCAAAATCTGGCTCAATTTTCTTTGCCTCCGACAAGCTAATTTTGTCATAATCCCAGATGTCTTCAGAATTGTCATCCACAATTTCCCTAATCCTTACGATTTCCAAATCCCCCTTGTCAGCATTGATGATGACGTCAAAGTTTTCATCTGTTTCATACTTTTTCCGAATCATCGCCCTAAATACGTCTTCAAGAATGCGGATCATCGTTGGTCTGTCCACATTTTTCGATCTTGCAAACTCTGCAAATGATTCAATCAGAACTTTAGCATCCATTGTTTTTATTTGAAAGAGACTAATACTATAGATTTCCTAATTTGGTCAAAAGGTAAATTCAGGCTTTCCTCAATTTCCTTTTTCCCCTTTTCTTTTTTCTTTATCAATATATAAATTCCCCTTTGATCGACTTCGGTTAACTTTCCCTCAATGGTTTGGTCGTTGGCCAGGATTACCTTCAGATTCCGGCCCATATTTTTTTGGTATTGCCGTCTGGAGCTTAAAGGAAAATCCACCCCCGGAGAGGATACTTCCATGATATAGGCCGTATCCATCAGTTCCTTGGCTTCAATTTCTTCTCCTACAGCCCTGCTAACCAGTGCACAAGTGTCAATATTGATGCCATGGTCCGCATCGATCAGAATTTTGAGGGACTTTTTAGGGCCTTTCTCTACGATTAGAATGTCGACGACGAAATGGCTGCTGTCAGGGAGATGCTTCTCCACTATTTCCTCTATCGTTTGCCTCAAATTCATATCTTTTTACTTACTTGCTTCAGGCTTTGCTCCCAAATGGATTGATAATGAAAGAGGGGACTGCCTGTCCCCTCTTTAGATCATTAACTAATTCTAGCACAAATGTAATAAAATTATTTTCCTAAAAAAAGTATTGAAAGTTTGATAAATTTGCCCCATGCAATCCAAAAAGTTAAAAATATACAATACCCTATCCAGAAAAAAGGAGTTTTTTGAGCCCATCAGTCCCCCACATGTGGGCATGTATGTTTGCGGACCTACCGTGTACGGAGATGCCCACCTGGGACATGCAAGGGCAGCCGTTACTTTTGACGGAGTTTACCGGTACCTTTCTTTTCTGGGATACAAGGTCAGGTACGTTCGTAATATTACCGATGTAGGGCACCTGGAAGCAGATGCCGATGATGGAGAAGATAAAATTGCCAAAAAGGCCAAGCTGGAGCAGCTTGAACCCATGGAAGTAGCCCAGCAGTATGCATCTTCCTACCACCGTGACATGGAGCTGCTGAACACCATCCGGCCCAGCATTGAGCCCAGGGCTACCGGTCATATCCCGGAGCAGATCAAGTTGGTGGAGAAAATTCTCGAAGAGGGACTTGCCTATGAGGTAAATGGAAGTGTTTACTTTGACGTACTGAAATACAATGAAACCAAAAAATATGGGCGATTATCCGGTAGGGTGGTAGAGGAATTGATGAGTGGAAGCCGGGAGTTGGACGGGCAATCTGAAAAAAGAAACCCCCTGGACTTTGCCCTGTGGAAAAAAGCCTCTCCGGAACACCTGATGAAATGGGATTCGCCCTGGAGTTTGGGTTTCCCGGGATGGCACCTGGAATGTACCGCCATGAGTTCCAAATACCTGGGCAACCAGTTTGATATACATGGGGGCGGGATGGACCTGATGTTTCCCCACCACGAATGTGAAATTGCCCAAGGCAACGCCTGCCACCAGGCAGACCCGGCCAGGTATTGGCTGCATAACAACATGATCACCATCAATGGTCAGAAAATGGGCAAATCCCTGGGTAATTTCATTACCCTGCAGCAGCTGTTTTCCGGTAAACACGATAAACTGGAACAGGCTTACAGTCCCATGACGGTACGGTATTTTATCCTGACAGCCCATTACAGGTCTACGCTGGATTTTTCCAACCAGGCCCTGCAGGCTGCACAGAAAGGATATAAAAAACTGATCAATGGGCACCGCATCGCAAAATTACTTACCTACCAGGCGGATCCGGAAGTTTCTCCGGATGAAAACCAGGTTAAGCAGATAGAGAAAAGCATTGCTGATGCCTTTTCATCCATGGACGACGATTTCAATACCGCACAGGCCATTGGTCATTTGTTTAACCTGCTGAAGAAAATCAACAGCCTGTATACCGGCCAACTCCATCCGGCGCAGTTGGGAAAAAAGGTATTTGAAGCGTTGATTAAAACCTTTGATTCATTTATAACGGATATTCTGGGACTCCTTGAGGAAAAGGGTGATCACCAGGAGGACCTGCTCAAAGTGATCCTGGAATTGTACGGAAAGGCAAAAACTGCCAGGGAATACCATCAGGTAGATGAAATCCGCAGGGCTTTAAAATCCGCTGGTTTGATCATCAAGGACATGAAAGATAAAGTGGATTGGGCCTATGAAGAGTAAAATTGTCATATTGTGTTTGGGGCTTTTGTATGGGTCCTGCGGAGAGCAAAGTATCCGGGAAGAGCAGGCAGCAGAGGAAGTATCCTATAAGCCGGTACCGGGTTTCAATGCAGATTCTGCGTACTCATTTGTGCAAAAGCAGGTTGATTTTGGCCCAAGGGTACCCAATACCCCCGCTCACCGGGAAACCGGGGATTGGTTAACCGGCAAATTGGCGGCTTATGGCTTTTCAGTGAGCGAACAGGAATTCACCGCCCGGGCCTATGATGGGAAGGAGCTGCAATTGAGGAATATCATTGGAAGTTATCGTCCGGAGGCCTCTAAAAGGATTTTGCTGGCGGCTCATTGGGATACCAGAAGAATTGCAGACAAGGATTCGGAACGCATAGATGAACCCATTGACGGGGCCAATGATGGGGGTAGCGGAGTGGGCGTACTCCTGGAGATCGCCAGGGTGTTGCATACCGATACCTTGCAACCCGACGTAGGAATTGATATCATTTTCTTTGATGGTGAAGACGATGGGGAGCCGGAGCACCGGAATTTCAGGGATGGTAGCCAGGTTTGGTGGTGCCTGGGGTCCCAGCATTGGTCCAAAAACCCACATGCCCGTGGATATACGGCTTTTTATGGGATCTTACTGGATATGGTAGGTGGTAAAAACGCCCGTTTTTATAAAGAAGGTTACTCCATCCAATATGCCAAAAACCTGGTGGACCGGGTCTGGAATTATGCCCATGAATTGGGATATGGGGATTTCTTTCCCATGCGCCGTACGGAGGCCATCACAGATGATCACCTGTTTGTCAATCAGGATGCCAATATTCCCATGATCAATATCATCGAATTCAGTCCGGATTACGGGTTTGGCCACTACCACCATACCCATCAGGACAATATGGACCTTATCGATAGGAAAAGCCTGGAGGTCGTAGGTGAAACCGTTTTGTTTACCATCTTTCAGGAATAGTAATTCTGAACCCAACCCCCCTTTTCATGTCTATTACCAAACATATCACCCAACTTTTTCAGGAAAAATACCAACAGGAACCCCTCCTGGTAAGCTCCCCCGGAAGGATTAACCTGATTGGAGAGCATACGGATTACAATGAGGGCTTTGTGCTCCCTGCAGCCATTAACAAATACATCTACCTGGGCTTTGCAAAAAATGGCAGCCAAAAATGCCGGGTGTACTCCCTGGACTTTGGGGAGGAAGAAAGCTTTTTGCTGAAGGAGATGAAACCCCGGAACGGCTGGATCAATTTCGTCATGGGAGTGGCCGCCCAAATGCAGTCCGCAGGCCATATCCTGGAAGGGTTTGATTGTGTGTTTGGTGGGGACATTCCCATAGGAGCGGGATTGTCTTCCTCGGCTGCCCTGGAAAATGGGGTGGGTTTTGGAATCAATCAGCTTTTTGATCTTGGATTATCCCCGCTGCAATTATTGAAGTTTTCCCAGCAGGCGGAGCATGAATTTGCAGGAGTAAAGTGTGGTATCATGGACATGTTTGCCTCCATGATGGGTAAAAAAGACCAGGCCATTCGACTGGACTGCAGGTCTTTGGAACATGCCTATTTTCCGATTAAGTTGGGGGAATACCAGCTGTTGCTTTGCAATTCCATGGTATCTCATTCTCTGGCAGAATCTGCTTATAATGAAAGACGGGAAGAATGTCAGGAAGGAGTAGATCAGGCCAAAGTCAGCTTTCCTGAAGTGAACAGTCTGCGGGATATCGATTTATCGATGCTCGAGCAAATCAAAGACAAATTGCCGGCAAGGGTATTCCGGCGTTGCAACTTTGTCATCCGGGAGAATGAGCGGGTGCTCAAAAGTTGTGAGGCCCTGGCTGCTCGTGACATGACCCAATTCGGGAATTTTCTGTATGGTTCTCACGAGGGCTTGTCTCTGGACTATGAGGTCAGTTGCCCGGAAATGGATTTTCTGGTGGATTATACCAGGGATTTGCCTTATGTTTTGGGTTCAAGGATGATGGGCGGAGGCTTTGGCGGCTGTACCCTTAACCTGCTTGAAAAAAACCAAAAAGAATCCTTTGTTCAGCAAATCACAAAAGCCTACCGGGACCGGTATGGTAAATTGCCGGAAATCTATGAGGTACAGGTAGTGAATGGCACGGGTTTGTGCCAGCCTTAATCACTTAAACTTTTTATTATCGGATTTAAAATCCGTATATTTTCGGGTGTTTTTTCAAATTAACTAAATCCGATAACGATGAAAAAAATAGTATTGCTGGCTGCTTTGTTCCTCCTGATCTTTCAGGTAGAAGCAGCACTTAAAATGCCTAAAGTTTTTGCAGATCACATGGTCTTGCAGCGGGGACAGGAAATTCCCGTATGGGGAGAAGCGGATCCCCGGCAATGGATCAATGTAAACTTCCAGGGGAAAAGATACCGGGTCAGGGCTGACCGGGATGGGAAATGGATGTTGAAAATGGACGCTTATCCCCATGGAGGGCCTTATACCCTCTCTATCGATACCAAAGATGATTCAAAAGTGTTTGAAAACGTCATGATGGGAGATGTATGGCTACTAGGTGGCCAATCCAATATGGAATGGGCCTTGAAAAATACCAATAATGGTGAAGACAGCATCAAAGTGGCCGATCATCCCAATATCCGGTTGTTTGAAGTAGGAAGAAACCTCAGCCTGGAAGCCATAGATGATGTCCCGGAAGCGCAATGGTCGGTTTGTACCCCTGAAACAGTAGAAAATTTCTCGGCCATTGGCTATTACTTTGCCAGAAGGATACAAACCGATTTGGATGTGCCCATAGGCTTGCTGGATATCAACTGGGGTGGCACGCTATCTGAAGCCTGGACCAGTGCAGAAGCCCTGATGACACACGAAGATTTCAAAGAACGGGTGGCAAGCAATCAAACTGAAGGGCCTGAGGATTTTTCAGACCCCGAAGTGAGGAAGCCCAACCTTTGGCCTACCAGCCTTTATTTTGGCATGCTGGAGCCCGTGATCCCCTTTGCCATCAAAGGAACCCTCTGGTACCAGGGAGAATCCAATGCAGGCAGGGCCTATCAGTACAGGGAAATTTTTCCTTTGTTGATTTCAGATTGGAGGAAACAATGGGGCCAAGGAGACTTCCCGTTTTTATGGGTGCAGTTGGCCAATTTCAGACAAGCCAAAGAAGAACCTGGAGATAGCGACTGGGCAGAACTTAGGGAAGCACAGAGCATGACCTTATCCCTGCCCAATACTGCACAGGCGGTGATCATCGACAAAGGAGAAGCGAATGATATCCACCCGAGAGACAAATGGACCGTGGGTGAAAGACTGGCAAAAGCAGCCAAAAAAGTTGCCTACGGCATGGATGTGGTGTACAGCGGACCTACCTATAAATCCATGGAAATTCAGGACGACCAGATCAGAATCAGTTTTGATCATGTGGGTTCCGGTCTGATGGTTAAGGACAAGTATGGCTATGTAAAAGGCTTCGCCGTGGCAGGAGCCGACAAGCAGTTTCACTGGGTCAAAGGTTTTCAGGACGGAGACCAGATTGTATTGGAAACAGGTGATATAGCTGATCCGGTCGCTGTCAGGTATGCCTGGGCAGATAATCCAGATGATGTAAACCTTTACAATAAGGAAGGCCTGCCAGCCAATCCATTCCGTACGGACGAATGGCAGGGCATCACCTATGGGAAGAAATAAAAGTTGAGCATGTACAAATAATCCCTTCCGGCAAAACCATTAGGTCTTTGGCGGAAGGGAATTTTTTTTACCTAAATTGTATACTTTCCATTCGGCTTGTCAGGCCCCTGATAATTTCAGGAAATATTTTGCCGATTTGGCCGATTCTGAAAGTGCCTGCCTGAGACCACGACAAACCACTTGGATTTTAGCAATTGAAGGCGCTTTTCGAAAGGAAAGCCAGGACCCCTGAATACGCTTGTGGCACTGCTGATCAAAAAATCTATTCTTGGCAGGAGGATTTCCAGTGGACTACCGCCAAAGCTGCTCAGGGCTTTAAATGTAAGCTTTTCCCCCTAAAATTTCAGGATACTGACTGAAATTATTATATTCCTTAATGATCAGTTTAAAATAGCATGGAACATTTTATTGAGGGTGTACACAATTATTGTGACCGTTGGTGTGAGCGATGTGTTTTTACCGACAGGTGTAGGGTTTTTGCCATGGAAAAAGAGGACCGGCCGGTGGCGGTGGCAGCCAATGACCCGAAATGGGAAACATCCCTGGAGCCAATTATCAAGACCCTGGAAGAAGCCAGAGCAATGCTTGATAAAATGGCCAAAGAAAATGGAATTGACCTGACACAAACGGATCCGGAATTTGAGAAGAAAAGGGCGGAGCAGAAAGCGAGGGTAGAAAAACATCCATTGATAAATAAATCCATGGATTATATGGAGCGCTCGGGGCAGTGGCTGGAAATGGGACAGGTAAAAACCTGCACCGATAAAATTTTTGAAGAGGTGGAGCTGGGCATAAAAACCATGCAGGAAGGGGAAAGAGAGATATTGCTGCTAAGGGAAAGTCTGGAGGTAATCCGATGGTATCAGCACTTTATTGCAGCCAAATGCCACCGGGCACTGATGGGTCTGGAAGGTGCCTACGATAAAGAGCTTCCCGAGAAGGAGCGAGGATACAATGGCAGTGCCAAAATAGCCAGGATTGCTATTGAACGCTCCCTGCGGGCATGGGCAACACTTTTGGGCTTTTTTGAAGAAGAAGAAAGTGCACTTTTCAGGATTTTAGCCAGTTTGCAGCAAATACAAACCCATTTGGAAAGGGCATTTCCGCATATGGATCTTTTTGTAAGGCCCGGGTTTGATGAGTAAAATTATACCTCAAAAAGGCTGATGCTGAAATAGGTTTTACTATCGGTAAAATGATGGTCCATTTGAAAACCGGCTTTTTGCCTGATCTGATCCAGGTCATGCAAGCTGTATTTTTGTGAAACTTCCATATGGATGGCTTCAAACGGAAAAAAAGCAATGGTTTGACCTGCCACCTGAACCTTTTGTGCTGCATTACTAATCAGGTAACTTTTAGTGGCTCCGCTCAGGGGATCGTAACTGGCATAATGGTCAAAACCTGCTGTATTGAAATTCCCGTCCAATTCCCGGTTAATCCTTTCCAGCAAGTTGATGTTAAACTTTTTGGTAATGCCGGCAGGATCATCATAGGCTGCCAGAATGGTTCTGGGATGCTTTTTCAGGTCAACCCCAAGCATCAAGTGGTCCCCTTTTCTCATAAAGCTTTTCACAAACCGGATAAAGTCCAGGGCTTTTTCCCCTTCAAAATTTCCAATGTTGCTACCGAGAAAGAGGATAATTTTTGGGTTTTTTCCGGACGAAATGTTTTTTAGGGTTTCAAAGTAATCACCGGCAATGGGCTTTACACAGAGTTCCGGAAGTTTTTGCTGCATGATTTTTTCATTTACCGAAAGGATTTCCGGAGAAATATCCAGGGGGATATACGTCACTTTTTCCTTTTCCCGGACCATGGCATCCAGAAAAAGGGCTGTTTTGCTTCCATCTCCTGCTCCCAACTCTATCACATCATAGCTTTTATGGGGAAGCTTCCGGATGATGTCTTTTGCCCGCAGCCGTAAAATCTCCGTTTCACAGCCAGGGAGGTAGTATTCCGGCATGTGCATGATTTGCTGGAATATGGACGAGCCTTTATCGTCATAAAAGTATTTGGAATAAAGTCTTTTAGGGTTTGATTGTAAACCGGTCAAGACATCTTTTTCAAATGTATTTGTTTTCATAAGGTTTGGGCAAGTCTGATTCCTGAAAAAATCCACCTGGAGGGAGGAGCAAAAAAATTTCGGTAGGTATTTCTGCTATGGCCTTCAGGCGTGGCTATGGAGGCACCTTTTAAAACCTGCTGGTTGACCATAAATTTACCATTGTATTCTCCCAGTGCGCCGGGAGCTTTTTTAAAACCTGGATAGGGAAGGTAGGCACTACCCGTCCATTCCCAAAGTTGCCCCCAGGAAAAATGATCCGAGGCCGCTTCCCATTCAAATTCTGTAGGCAGGCGCATTCCTTTCCATGCGGCATAGGCAGAGGCTTCGTAGAAACTGATGTGTTGAACGGGCAACTCCGGATCCACAGGTGCAAATCCATTGAAGGTGTATTGTTTCCATTTTCCTGCAGTATGGTGCCAATACAGGGGAGCTTTAAGCTCCTGACCCTGGATAAAATCCCAACCGTCTGCATGCCAAAGGTTAAAGTCCTGATAAGCTCCGGAGTTGATGAATTCCAGGAATTCCCCATTGGTCACCAGTTTGTTGGAAACCTGATAGGGTTCCAGAAAAACCCGGTGCTGTTTCTGTTCATTGTCATAGCAAAACCCTTTCCCGGAAAAACCAATGTCATAAATACCCTCCTTCATGGAGATCCATTGCTGCTGCTGATTTTCCGTTGTCAGTTTGTATGCGTTTCCATATACGGGGAAAGTAGGTTGGTGGCCCAGGATGTATTTGATATCGTAAACCAACAGCTCCTGGTGTTGCTGTTCATGGTTGATTCCCAGTAAGATGATATCCAATGCCTCCTGACTGGCCTCGCCTGAGGCAATGAAAGTCATTACTTGATCGGTCACATGCTTTCGGAAAGCCAAAACTTCCCGGACGGGAGGACGGCTCATCAGGCCCCTGTTTGGACGTAGCACCCTGTCTCCGGCATTGTTATAATAACTGTTGAACAAATAGGCGAAATCGGGATCGTATGGGGAATAGCCTGGGATGAAGGTGCTGAGCAAAAACTGTTCAAAAAACCAGGTGGTATGCGCCAAATGCCATTTGGGGGGAGAAACGTCTACCATGGGCTGAGGCACATGATCTTCCAGTTCCAGCGGTGCGCAAATCCTCTCGGTTTGTTGTCGGCAGTTTTTAAATAGTTTTAAAAGTATTCCTGATCTGGTTTCAGATTGGCTCAAATTCACTGACATGCGGTGATTGGATTTGATTGGTAGTAATTAACAAATGAATAGGGCTAAAGTTTACTTCTTCTCCGGAGTAAAAGCAAGTTTCAGGCTGAAGTAGTTTGTATCAGAAAATAATTTCGTTTTTTACTCGTAAAGTTCGACAATCATATCGATTTCTACGGCGATGCTACTGGGCAGGGAGCTCATACCTATGGCCGCCCTGGCGTGTTTTCCCTTTTCGCCAAAGACTTCTACCATTAAATCCGAGAAGCCATTGATGACTTGAGAGTGTTGTTTGAAGTCGGGGGAAGCATTGACCATGCCCTGCGCCCGTACGATATTTTTTACCCTGTTTAGGTCTCCAATTTCAGCTTTCAGGGAGGATAGCAGGGAAATGCCGGTGAAGCGGGCGGCTTCGATCCCTTGTTCCAGTTCCAAATCAGATCCAAGTTTGCCTATGACCTGGGTGCCATCGGGTCTATCCGGCCCGTGCCCGGCCAGGTAGACCACATTACCCACGGTTTTGGCTTTGAGGTAGTTGGCAGTTGGGGCGTTTGGTTCAATCAGCGTGATGCCCAGATCTGTGATTCTTTGTTCGGCATCTATGCCATCATCGGTCACCTGTGCAGTGTTTTCCTGATTGCTGGTGGTAGTGTTTGTTGCTTTTTCCCCACAGGAAATGAGACAAAAAACGGACAATAGGGTAAATAAAGATAGTTTTTTCATGTGTTTTTTATTAAGGTTTTGTTCTCCAGCTATTATTGGGTTAGGATAAAAGCTTTTCAGGTGGCTAGCGGAGGTCCTGAGGGCACCATTATTTTCTCTTTCCTGGGGTTGCCTTCCGGTCTTTTGGCGGTAAATTCAGCGGTGAGGTATTCCCCCATAAATACTTCTCCCTTCATTTCATTTCCTTCCATTTTACCTGTAAACATAAACGTTACCGAATCCCCCGGTTTCCGAAAATTGCTCCGCATTTTAACTGTGTTTCCTTCAATGGTTCCATAAAGGTCCTGATCGGCAAAATCACTCATGTGGGTACCGTTTAACCAATTTCCATCCTGCTCCAGCAACCATTTATGGGTGCTTTTACTGCTGAAAAAGGACATGTGCACCTCCCACTTTCCTGAGAGGTTAGCAGAGGGGGTAGCCATGGAAGTATCAACTGCTTTTCTTTTAGCAGAAAGGGTTTGGTGTATCCTGTCTGCGACCACATCAGCTTCTCCAGGCTGCATTTGGTTAGGACTGATCGTAATGGAGGTCAGGCCATCCTGATTGCGGCTGCCGACGGCAATCCTGGGAGCAGTTCTTCCAAACAGTTCCGCTACTTCAGCCCCGCTGATATGCAAAAGTTCGGGATCCCAAAGTAGCTGCAACATGGGAGCACGGTTGTTAAGGCCACTGGGCTGGTTGATTTGATGCGTTACTCCCTTGATTTTTGTGGCCCTGTCAGCGATGCTGTTGAGCCAATCCATCCAGGTATCCCATTCTTTATCATGATCCCTGGTCGTCCAGGCTTCCACGGCGGCCAGCATGCCAAGCATTTCTTCCTTACCTACCTTATTGTCTCTTCCCGGGCCGTGATGGGGAGAGCTGGCTTGCCAGGCGGATAGCATCAGGTCTTTTCTTCCCAATAACAAGCCGGCGCATTGCGGACCACAGATGGCCTTTCCCCCGCTGTAGGCAACCATGGTAGCGCCCCTTTCAAAATGTACACTGGGAATGGTCAGGTTTTCCGCTGCTGCATCCATAAGGATGGGGACATTGCTACTTTTTGCAATACGGGCAACATTTTCCAAAGATAAGGGCTGACCAGTATCCGCACCCCTTCCGGAAATCAGATAAATCATTGCCGTTTTAGGGTTGATGGCCTTTTCCAGTTCTTCGGGACTATTAACATCCACTATGGTCACGCCAATATTCCTTACCGCATGGTCATACACATTCCTGGAATGCCTGGGAATGATGACTTCCGTCTTTTCAAATCCCGTAAGGTCAGGGATCCTGAGCAGTTTTTCCGGATTTCCACCAGTAACACAAGCTGCAGTAGCATGCTTCATGGCCGCAGCACAGCCAGCTGTAATGATGCCAAAATCAGCTTTGGTGATAGTTGCCAGCCTTTCCCCTATGGCGAAAGCCAGTTCGTCATATTGCACGAAGTTCTTTGCGGCCGAAGCCATTGCCTGGTGCACCTCAGGTCTCTCTATGGAGCCGCCGATGATGGTGAAGGTCCCCCTGCAATTGATGATGGGTTCTATCCCCAGGGAACGGTAAATGTTCTCATCCAGGGCAAGTGGACCGCTGGATTTATGGGTTTTCTGGCTTCCCATTAAGGGTGACATGCTCATCAGGCCACCACCCATGGGTAGGATTGCCAGATTTTTAATCATTTCTCTTCTGTCCATATCAATAAGTATAATTTTTTGCAGCCAATCCATTCAGGTCATAGACGATTTTTCCACCTTTCATGGTAAGCTCAGTTTCCAATTTATGTTTTCCTTCAATTTTATTTCCGCCGGCATCGATAAAGCCAAATTTCCCCTCATGCAATTTCAGCAGGGTCAGGTCTGCCACGGCGCCTTCACTGAGGTGGCCCAGGTCAGGTCGCTTTATGGCCTGGGCAGCCTGCCAGGATGCCCTTTCGATCACATCGGCTACTTCCATTCCAATATTAATAAATTTGGACATGACATTCAGCATATTTTTCATGCCTGAGTTCATGCTGAAACGGTGAAGATCGGTGCCGAAGGTGTGGGGACTCAGGCCCTGTTGCACAGCAGGTATGGCCTGGCTGAACCAAAATCCAGCCCCTCCATGACCTACATCGAACAATATACCCCGATCATAAGCCGCTTTTACAAAGCTCCGCAATTGCCCCTGCTCATCTACAATGGGCAAGCGTTCTTCAATTTCTTCAAAGCTATGGGTTAGTATATCTCCAGGTCTCATTTTTTCCAGCTGTTGGGCCAGGGTGTATTGGGGAAGGTGGCATTCCACCAGCAGGGGCTTGTTGGCCATCTCTGATGCTTTGAGGGCATTTTCAAAGGGTATCCATTCCGGCCCGGTATAATGACCGATTTTGATGCCCACCAGTACGTCCGGATACTGTTGGAGGGTTTCATAGGCTTTGTCAGGATCCATGTCCTGCAGGTTTTCCTGGTCCGGATTTCCACTCATACCGGTACCGGCAATATTCAAGAATGCCAATACCCTGGTCTGGGAAGCATCGATGATGTTTTTTTTGAAAGTTTCAAAATTCCTCCATCCGGAGGTTCCGGCATCTACCATGGTGGTAATACCCGATCTAAAGGAAAAATCATCCGGGGATACACTTGAAAATCCATCAGCAAAGGTCCTTGCCTTGCTGCCAACAAAAACATGGGTATGCAGGTCAATCAATCCTGGGCTTAGGATTAACCCCGAGGCATCAATAACCTTTTTTGCTTCACCTGAGGGGATACTGGTAGCAACTCTGGCAATTTTTCCAGCCGTAATTCCTACATCCCGGCTGTCCCGAATCCCATTTTTTGCATCGATCAGGTAAGCCCCTTTGATCAATATGTCCAATTCCTGAGCCGGCAATGGCAGGCAAAGGCCGTACAGCAGGAAAATGAGCAGCCATTTTTTCATGTTGATTTATTTACTGCCTAATTCAGTTTCCCAATGCGGAACACTGAGTCCATTCAGGTCCCATACAATTCTCCCTGCCCGGATAGTTAGTTCAGTTTCCAGTTTTTTGTCTCCGTCAATTTTGGTCCTGCGGATATCCTGAAAGCCAAAGTTTCCTTCCCTAATGCTGAATACGGCAATGTCTGCTTCCGATCCCGGGTCCAGATTCCCCAGGTCTTCCCTGTGGATTACCTGTGCCGGATTCCAGGTGGCCCTGAGGATGACATCTTCCAGGCTGAGTCCCATATTCATGAATTTAGAAAGGAGGTTGGCCATATCCTTAAAGCCTCCGTTCATGCTGTCCTTGTGCAGGTCTGAACTGATCACATCTGGCAGGAAGCCTTGCTGAAGGGCCGGAATGGCCTGGCGAAAGGAGAAGGCACCTCCTCCGTGACCCACGTCAAAACGAATACCCCTTTGCTGCGCCTGAAATACAAAGGGCTTTACCTTAAGGTCTTCATCTACGATGGTTTCCCTGTTATTGGGACCATAGGAAAAGGTATGCGTGAAGATATCTCCCGGGCGGAGGTGCTGCATAAAAAGGGCTTCTATGGAATTGGGTGGTTGGTGTTCACCAAAATCCACCATTACGGGCACATTGGCCAGGGTGCCCGCCTCTACAGCCAGGTCTACCTGTGTAAAATCTCCCCAGAAATGAGCGGATTTGATGCCTACCAGGATGTCGGGAAACAATCGGGTAATCATGTTAGCCGTCATGGTAGGGTTCATGTCCATGACATCCTGCTCCTCAAATCTTCCATACATGCCTGTGCCAACTATGTTGAGCAGGGCCAATATTCGGGTCTGGGATTTGTCAATGGTTTGCTTTTTGAATTCCCGAAAATTTCTCCAACCCGATGATCCCGCATCTACTACAGTAGTAACCCCCGACCTGAAGGTAAAACCATCCGGAGGAAGGCTGGTCAAACCATCCGCAATGTATGCTTCCGTGTCTGTGCCATGAAATACATGTACATGCATGTCCAATAGACCCGGGGTCACAACATATCCACTGAGATCAATGGTTTTTTTGGCACTGCCTGCCGGGATATCCTTTTCCACTTTTAGGATAGTTTTGCCCGAAATAGCAATGTCCATGATGCTGTTGATCTCATTCTTGGGGTCCAGTACCCGGCCTCCTTTTAAGAGCAGGTCAATTTCCTGGGAATGGGCGGGCAAGGTGAAAAGCAAAACAGTACAAAGCAGGAGCAGCTGTTTGTTAAGGGATTTGGACAAATATATAACAGTCATGTTTAGTATTTGAATGGTTTGGGCCAAATGAGGAAGAGAAAGTAGGGGTTTTACCAGGTCATTACGGAAATATTGCAAAAATAAATGTTTTAACAAAGGCATATTTTATAAAAATATCAGCTATCGATATTTTTACTTTTTATTGAGGATATAAATTTTCAATTTAACAGGTCGAAAAAATTAACCCAAGACATAGCCCATGGATACAGCAAATAATTCCTCCAAAAACAACCTGTTTCAGAAAATATGGCTTTTCATGCTCGGAATAGGTCCCGGGATATTTTGTATTGGATATACCATCGGCACAGGAAGTGTCACTTCTATGGCCAAGGCGGGCAGTCAGTTCGGTATGCAGCTGCTGTGGGTTTTGGTACTGAGTTGTATTTTTTCCTGGATTTTGATGGAAGCATATGGGAGATATGCGGTGATCACTGGCCAAACATCTATATACAGTTTTAAAACAAAACTGAAAGGAGGGAAGGTGATTGCCTACCTGGTAGTGGGGGGGATAATTCTGGCGCAATGGAATTCTTTATCCGGAATTCTGGGTTTAAGTGCCAATGCCATCTATGAAATGGTGATCTTGTTTTTCCCGAGCTTATCGGGTGATTCCTATTGGCCGGTATTGGGTATTGCGATCTTGCTGATCCTGCTGATGTATTCCCTGTTGTGGGTAGGGCAGTATTCCTTTTTTGAGAAGGTATTGATCGTCTTTGTGACGATTATGGGTATTTCCTTCATTATTTCCATGTTTGTAGTTCTGCCTGATCCTGCGCAGATGGTCAGGGGTCTTGTTCCTTCTATTCCGGAGGTAAGTGGAGGGAAATTGCTGGTGGCAGCCTTTGTAGGGACTACCATGGCGGCGCCTACCTTTGTCGTTCGTCCATTGCTGATGAAGGGAAAGGGTTGGGGACCTGAGCAAACCGGGGAACAATCCAAGGATGCCCTTACCAGCGCTGTTTTGATGTTGATAATTAACCTTTCTATCATGGCCGCAGCTACCGGAGCTTTATATGCAGAAGGGAAGACCATAGAAAAGGTGATGGATATGGTCTATACCCTGGAGCCCGTAGCAGGTAAATTTGCAGTAGCCTTGTTTATGACCGGGGCATTAAGTGCGGGGCTGTCTTCCGTTTTTCCTATTCTGATGGTTGCTCCTTTGTTGGTAGCGGATTATAAGGAGGGTGAATTGGATACCCAATCTCTTCGGTTTAAGGTGCTGACAGGAGTAGCTTGCCTGGTAGGACTGACCGTACCCATCCTGGGGGCCAATCCCATTTATGCCCAGATTTTGACTCAGGTAGCAGCTGTTTTTGTGTTGCCCCTGGTTATAGCCTGTATTTTATACCTGATCAATCAGCAAGAACTTATGGGAAGGCACAAAGCCGGGTTTTGGCTGAACCTGGGTTTGGTTGCGGCATTGATTTTTGCCTGTCTGGTTTCTTATACCGGGTATTTGGCTTTGTCGGAATTGATCTGAATCGCTATTCCTGTATCAGCTCATGCACAGGGGCTCTGGCCGTTGTAGCGTTGGTTCGAAAAGATGGTATCCAAATGCGGACGCAGGGTAATCGCCATTTCCTGGGGTCTGACAGGCTATATCTGATTGAGAGGAGTATGGTTGTACGATTTAACTTCCAATTCAACCAAAATGTCCTTAAACAATTAGCCAATATGGCTATATTGCAGGGTATGAGAAATATATTTATTTGTTGTAGTATCCTGGCGTTATTCGGATGTTCAAACCCTGGTAATGATCAGGTTGATGTGTCCTACGATGGTGAAATATTTTCCTTTAAATTAGAGGAATTAAAAAATGAAGTTTTATCTATTTCCAGTACCAGGGCTTGGGTAGAAGGAAAGGGGTTTATACAGGCAACTGGTGAACTTGATTTCGTTTTGACCATGTTCTTTCCTATCAAGGGCCAAAAATCAAACCATCTAATTTGAAATTTCAGCCCTGATATTTGCTACATCTTCTATTGAAACAGCCGAAGCATTATTGTCGAAATTCTGCCTGATGAAGGTCAATACTTCTGCAACCTGATCATCGTTTAAAAATTGATGGGCCGGCATTACATTGTCATACAATTCTCCATTGACTTCTATTTCCCCTTCCAGGCCTTCCAGTACCAATTGGATCAGCCGTTTTTTGCTTCCTGTAACCCAGTCTGTTTGTCTTAGGCCAGGTATCCTGCCTGTTGCTCCATTGCCATCTCTTTGGTGACATGGCGAGCAATAGGTATTGTATACCTTTTTACCTTCAGGAAGTTGACCTTTATCCAGGTTGTCCGCTTCAGGATGAGGGTTACGGATATTGGCTACTAATTTTTGCGCTTCCATTTTTTCCAGTTCAGCCTTTCCAAATGAGGCCTTCTCTCCTGTAAATAAAATGCGCCAGATTTTGCCTACCCTTGAATCAGAGACATACAATGAGCCATCAGGCCCCTGTGCCAGACCCATAGGCCTGAATTCAGCATCATTGGTATTGACAACAAGTTCTTTTCCCGCAAAACCATTGGCAAAAACTTCCCAATCTCCTGAGGGTTGCCCGTTTTGAAAGGGTACGAAGCCGACAAAATAACCTGACTGTTGGTATGGAGAACGGTTAGTAGAGCCATGAAAGGCGATAAAAGCACCGTTTTTATACCTGTCGGGAAATTGATCTCCCGTATAAAACAACAAGTCATTGGGAGCCCAGTGGCCGGGGAAACCCATGACCGGATCGTCCATATCAGCACACCTGCCCACCATTTCACCATCCCCTCCGTATTCAGGAGCAAGGACCTTTTTCTTCTTGATCTGGTCATAGTAGCAATAGGGCCAGCCATAGTCTGCTCCCTGGCTTACTTTGATAAACTCTTCCGCAGGCAAAACAGCACTTTCCCAGGGAGAAAAGGTTTCAGGGTAAAGCAAGTGCAGGTTATCTCTGCCATGCATTACCACATAAATGTGTTTGTCTACCGGATTAAAGTCCATGGCCACCACGCTGCGTATGCCCGTGGCAAATAATTCACCATCTTTCTGGGTCATTCCCATTTTATCCTTGGGGAATTTCCAGACTCCTCCATGTTCGATCAGTTCGGGACAGGGATCCAGGCCCTGGGATCCGGGAATGCCACCGGGTTTGTTTTCCAAATCCTGGCAGGCGTTGGAGGGACTTCCAAATGGGACATATAAATTCCCTTCCTGATCAAAGGAAACAGGCTTGGTGATGTGCCAATGAATGCCATGTTCATGGTCATCCGTAAGTACGACCTCCATGGGGCCGTCAGGGACAAGCTGGCCAGGTAATAGCTTGTTCCTGTAGACTACCCTTGCCGAGCTGTAGTACAGGTACCCATCATGGATTCGCATGCCATTAGCCAGGCTTCCTTCATCTTCATAATCTCCAAAATACCTGATAAGATCTGCCTTGCCATCCCCAGTGGTATCCCTAAGGGCCACATTGCTGCCCATACCTTCCGCATACCTCAATTTTACATAAATGTCACCATTGCTATTGACTGCCAGGTGACGCCCTTTTCCGATACTGTCTGCTACCACAAGTGCACCAAAGCCCTCCGGTAACTTCAGGCTGCCATTATCAGGGTCTGCTTCTGGAAGAGAAGGGGAGGAACTACAGGAAAATAGAAATGAAATGGCAACTAAAAGAAATAAACAAATGGCAGGGGACGATAGCTTTTGAATCATGATAGGCGCAAAACTTTGAATATTAATTGGTGTAAAGCGTAATTTAAAGTAAAGAAGTTTCACATAAATAGTAAAAATATATGATTAATTCTAAAAAAAAAAATTCCACAAACTAATAAACCATCTTTCCCGGCAAAATAAATATATAGTTTTATAAAAAAAAGCACGATTAAATTCGATAAAAATTCCAATAACAAAAAAAAATTATTTATTTTAATCCGGCACTATTAGTTTGGTTTTTACATTTTTATCAAGAGGAATTTTCAAAAAATTATTTCAGGCCTTAGGGGTTTGCTTGTAATATAAATTATTCCTAATATTAGCTGTTAATCGCCCCAGCCTAACCGTCTATCAGGCCCATTTGAAGAATAAATCACTATATGGGAAATAATATAATAGGAGTTGTTTTATGAAAATTAAATATTGCTTCGGAAGTATCCGAAAGGTACTGTCTGATTGAGGACAGTTTAGGTTATAGTTAAACATTGGAGTTATTCCATCATCCAATCCATTACAATTGTTCACTTACTTATGAAAAAAAGATTACTTGTTTTATTTCTGGCCTTGTTTTCTATACAAGCCATGGCCCAGGAACGTACCGTCACGGGAACCGTGATCGATGCAGAGGCTGATGCCCCTTTACCGGGTGTCAGCATATTGGTAAAAGGAACCAATACAGGTACCATCACCGATATTGATGGTCAATACAGTATCAATGTGCCCGGAGACGAAACCGTTTTGGTTTTCTCCTATTTGGGATATGGGCAACAGGAACGTACTGTTGGTAACAACAGTGAGATCGATGTTTCTCTCGCTGCTGAAGAGTCAGCCCTTTCTGAGGTAGTGGTAACTGCCTTTGGTTTGGAAAGAGAAAAGAAAGCACTGACTTACACAGTACAAGATGTGAGTTCCCGTGAATTATCTGAAGCAAGGGAGTTGAATGTGATGAACTCTCTTTCCGGTAAAGTGGCAGGTCTCTCTATCAACCGTTCAGGAAGCGGTGTTGGTGGATCCACCCGAGTGGTACTGAGAGGTAACCGCTCTATCAGTGGAGACAGTCAGCCCCTTTATATTGTGGATGGTGTACCTGCCAATGGAATCGAAAACCTGAACCCGGATGATATTGAGAGTATCAACGTGCTGAAAGGACCGAACGCTGCGGCGCTTTACGGTAGCCGGGCCAATAACGGGGCGATTGTGGTGAATACCAAGCGGGGACGCGACGGCGGGTTTCAGGTAAGCCTGAACACTTCCTATATGTTTGATCAGCCCTTGATTTTGGCCAACTTTCAAAACATATACGGACAGGGGAGTAATGGCAATTATTCTCCTGGCTCTGAGTTTTCCTGGGGGCCAAGAATGGATGGCGCTTCTGTAGAACACTGGTCTCCGGATCCCAACCGCCCCAATGATACCTATTCTTTTTCACCTCAGCCGGACAACATCAATGATTTCTATCAGACCGGACATAATCTGGCAACCACCCTGGCCATTACTGGAGGAAACGAAAGAAATCAAACGTATTTCTCTTACACCTACACGGATGCTGCGGGTGTAGTACCGGAAAATGCCCTGGGAAGACACAGTATCAATTTGAGGTTGACGAATAAGCTGACGGACAAATTGACTCTGGATTCTAAAATCAACTACATCCGGCAGGACATTGATAACCAACTGGCTCAGGGAGAAAACTTTTCCAACCCGAACCGGCATATCATGCGTTTGCCAAGAAACATTGCAACAGAGGATATTTCCAGATTCGAATATACCAATGCTTCCGGCTTATTGCGGCAAAATTATTTCAACCCGGGCTCTAACGGCGGTGCCAATCCTTACTGGACCATCAACAGGAACCTGAGGAGGAATACTTCCGATAGGATTGTAGCCTTTACCTCTTTAAGCTATGAGCTGGCTGAAGGGTTAACTGTTTTGGGAAGGGCAGCCATGGACCGGTCTTTTGGAAATAGTGAGGAGAAATTGTACAACGACAGTTATATCATCGCTCAAAACGGCAGGTTTTCTGTAGGTCAATCTGAAAATATGGAAATCAATACGGATTTCCTGATCACCTATGAGAAAACCCTGAGTGAGGATTGGTATTTCAATGTAAACCTGGGGGGTAACAGTCGTATCAACAGGAATTCAAGCCTGAATTCAAATACCGGTCAGAACATGATCGTTCCTAATTTCTTTGCTTTGCAAAATACGCAACAGGTAGTTTCTACGCATGGAGTAGGTTCCCCAAGGGATGTAAATTCCCTTTATTCCTTTGCCCAACTGGCCTGGAAAAATGCCATCTTCCTGGACATTACCGCCAGAAATGACTGGTCTTCCACTTTGCCAAAAGACAACTGGTCTTTCTTTTACCCTTCTGTAGGATTAAATGCCGTTGTTTCTGATCTGGTGCAATTTCCAGACTGGTTTACTTTTGCTAAAGTGAGAGGTTCCTTTGCTGAAGTGGGAAACGACACCAGTCCTTATCAGCTGCAAAGGACAGCAGCATTCGCTGCAGGTGGCCTTGGTGGATACCTTTCATTGAGTACTACACTACCCAATGAAAACCTGCTTCCTGAAACCACGCAGTCCATTGAATTGGGTGGTGACTTCAGGTTCCTGGACAACCGTTTGGGTTTGGACTTTACTTATTACAAGACCAATTCCTTTAATCAGTTGTTTACCGTGGCATTACCGGTAGGTTCCGGGGCATCCAGCTTCTTTACCAACGGTGGAGATGTGCAAAATGAAGGCATTGAGGTGGTTTTTAACATTACTCCGATTAGGAGGGAGGATTTCAATTGGGATATTACGGCAAATTTTGCCCGCAATATTTCCATGGTCAATGAGATCAATGATGAAAGACCAAGTATTGTGGTGGGATCAGACTTCCTGAGACAGTTCAGGGTTGAAGAAGGAAAAATGTTTGGTGAGGTGTATTCCAGAGGTTACCTGAGAGATGACGAAGGAAGGGTAATCGTAGGAGATAATGGAGTTCCCAGAACTACTCCTGGTTTCACTGAAAGGGTAGCAAATTACAATCCGATTTGGTTGGGAGGAATTCAGAATTCCTTTACCTATAAAAATTTCCGGGCAAACTTCACTATCGATTTCCGGCAGGGAGGAAGCATCGCTTCTCTGACCAATGCCATCATATATGCTGATGGTATGACCGAAGAGACCCTTGAGGGTAGAGACGGCGGTTTGATATTCGGTGAAAACTTTATGGAACATGAAACTGCCGTAAGGGAAACCGAAGACGGTACCTATGTGCCCAACGACATTGAAACCACTGCAGAATTGTTCTGGGTAAACATGGGAGGAAGGAATGCACCCATCGGTGAAGTATTCTCCTATTCGGCTACTAATGTTAGGTTAAGGGAAGCAGTGATAGGTTATACCATACCTGCTTCAAAACTAGAAGGCCTGCCATTAAATAGCGTAAGTATTAATTTCGTTGCGAGGAATTTGTTCTTCTTCCTGAACGAGGCAGGAAATATAGATCCGGATGTTACTGTGGGTACTTCTGCTGCTGCTCAGGGATTTGATTCATTCGGTCCTCCAACGGCAAGATCCTTTGGTTTCAATCTTAATTTAGGATTTTAAAAAAATTAAAATGATGAAAATATCTAAAATAGCGATGGGTTTATCCCTTGCAGCCCTTTCACTGGGAGCCTGTACGGAAAACTTCGAAGAGTTAAATACCCAGCCTAATGCCATAGTAGCATCCAATTTGGATATTGGTTTGTTAGGCCAGGCATTTGCCAATGCCCAGGGCAGGGCCATGTACCTGGCCCCGGGAGGTAGTACAGCAGGATTCCAGACTGCCCAAAGTTTGTTTGCTGATTTGTATGCGCAATATTTTGCCACTACTCAGGTAAACTTTGACTCCGACCGGCATGTGCAGGTAGGAGGCTGGTCCAATGGCGCCTGGAATTACTTCTATGGCCAGGCCGCCCCTGTGATTCAGTTTGTGGAAGAATTTACAGAGGAAAATGAGCTTCCTCTGGAAAATGCCTTTATCAAAGTATGGAAGGTACAAAGCTACCACAGGATTTCTGATTACTGGGGGCCGATCATTTATTCCTCATTTGGTAATGGGGAGACCTCTGTACCTTATGATACCCAGGAAGAGGTTTACAGGGATTTGTTTCAGCAGCTGGACGAAGCCGTTGCTGTATTGAAACAAAATGCCGGTGGAAGTGCTTTTGTCGGGCATGATCAGATTTTTGGTGGTTCGGCTGACAGCTGGCTGACATATGCCAACTCCCTACGATTGAGATTGGCGATGCGGGTAAAATATATCGATCCTGCTCTTTCTCAATCAGAAGCTGAAAAGGCAGTAGCAGATGGGGTGATGGAATCCAATGACGATAGTGCTTTTATTACAACTACTGTCAACTCCAGAAATCCTTATTGGATCATTACCAACTGGGGTGAGTTCCGTATGAGTGCTTTAATGGAGAGTGTGATGGTAGGATATGATGATCCCCGTACAGGTGTTTATTTCAGTGAGACGGTCAATTACCAGGAAGATGGTGAAGGTCCTCCCTATAAAGGGCTAAGAAACGGACTTTCCAGAGATGACCTGGGTCAGACGGGCTGGAACAGTGCCCATTCGGATATGGGAACCATTTTCCTGAACGAAGGAAGAGGAGGTAGTGCTGCCGGAGAACCCTGGAGGGTCTTGAGTGCAGCAGAAGTACAGTTTTTGCTGGCTGAAGGTGCTTTGGAAGGCTGGGCCATGGGAGGATCAGCACAGGAATTTTATGAAAAGGGAATCGAATTGTCCATGTCTGAGCCCAGAATAGGAGCGGATCCTGCGGCCATTCAGGCTTATATCAATAGTGACAATACGCCAAAGGCTGTCACTTTTCCAAACAACCCTGAGTGGAATCTGGATCCCAATTCCAATGTACCTGTAGCCTTTTTGACCAATGGAGACAAGGAAGCACAGTTGGAACAAATTTGTACCCAAAAGTGGATAGCCATCTATCCTGATGGATGGGAAGCATGGGCAGAACTGAGAAGGACGAATTATCCTACTCCTTATCCCAGATTGAATTCTGACAATGAAGATGCACCGGCTGACGAAGTGATGCCCAGGTTGATCTTTGTACAGGGAGAATATGACAACAACTCCGAAGCAGTTGAAGCAGCTGAACAATTTTCGGAATTGACAAGCCGGGGTGGTAATACCAATGGCACCAAGCTATGGTGGGATGCCAAGCCCGAATAATATCTCATTTTACTTTCTTAATAAAAAAGTGTCGTTAATAGCGGCACTTTTTTTAGTTTTACAGCAAATTGGCAAGACATGATCTACCTTTTCCGTTCCTTATGTTTTCTTTGTATTTTCTCGATTGGTATTTCCTGTTCAAGGGAAAACCCCAATGCCTTGTTTACGGAATTGTCCTCCGGTGAAACAGGTGTTGATTTCAAAAACCTCGTGAAAGAATCCGATGAATTCAATGTATTGACTTACGGTTATTTTTATCAGGGAGGAGGTGTAGCGGTAGGAGACATCAATAATGATGGCTTGCCGGATATTTACTTTACCGGCAATATGATGGCCAGTAAATTATACCTGAACAAGGGAAATTTTGAATTTGAAGACATTACGGAATCTGCCGGAGTGGCAGCTGCCGGGCTGTGGAATACAGGAACCACCATGGCTGATGTCAATGGAGATGGTTTATTGGACATATACATTTGCCGTTCTGCCGCCAATGACCCCAATAACCGGAAAAACCTGCTGTTTATCAATCAGGGTGACCTGACTTTCAAAGAGGCTGCTGCTGCGTTTGGTCTGGATGATCCGGGTTATTCCACCCAGGCTTCCTTTTTTGATTTTGACAATGATGGAGACCTGGACATGTTTTTATTGAACCATTCTACCCAGGAGTATGCCGGTTTCAGCCGAATTGATGGGTCTTATAAAAAGAGATCAGGAGCATTTTTGGGGGATAAATTGTACCGCAACGATGGAGATTCCTTTACAGATGTCACCCGGGAAAGTGGTATTATAGACAATGTTCTTGGTTTTGGATTGGCCGTCACCGTTAGTGATTTTAATGATGATGGCTGGATGGATATCTATGTAAGCAATGATTACAACGAAGAGGATTACCTGTATTTCAACCAACAGGACGGTACTTTTAAGGAGCTTGTCAAAGATCATATGGGACACGTATCGCTCTTTTCCATGGGAGCTGATGCGGCTGACCTGAACAATGACCTGAGGCCTGATATACTTACCATGGACATGATGCCTGAATTCAATTATAACCAAAAGTCTATTCTTGGTCCTGAAAACTATGACAAATACCGGGAACTTTTGAATAAGGGCTTCCATGCACAATCCATGCGCAACATGTTACAGCTCAATCAGGGAGATGGAAATTTTATCGAACTGGGACATTACAGCGGAATAGCCCATTCAGATTGGAGTTGGGCGGTATTGGCAGCGGATTTTGATAATGATGGCTGGAAGGATATTTTTATCAGTAATGGCTATGCCAGAAATTACCTGGACATGGATTTTTTAAATTACATGGTCAGTGAAAGAATCAAAACCAACCAGTCAGGGACAGAAGAGGCTCTTACAGATTTGATCGATAAAATGCCTCCTATTTACGTGAGGAATTACCTGTATCACAATCAGGGTGACCTTACTTTTAAGAATAAAGCCCAGGAATGGGGATTGGATGAGGAAACGGTATCCAACGCAGCAGCTTATGCAGATTTGGACGGAGATGGTGATCTGGACCTGATCGTTTGCCATACCAATGATCCCGTAAGTATCTTCCGCAACAACAGCGAGAAGCTTTTTGATCATGATTACCTTAAGGTAAAGCTGAAAGGAAATGAAGGAAATACATCCGGAATAGGAGCAAAAGTAGTCCTTCATGCCGGAGGTCAACATTTCCATCAGGAAATGATTCCTGTCCGGGGCTACCAATCTTCAGTAGACCATGAATTGGTTTTTGGATTAGGAAGTATGGATCGGATTGACAGTCTGGAAGTTTGGTGGCCCGGAAATGGCTATCAGGTAATCCATGATCTGGAAGTCAATCAGAGCATTCTTTTGGATGAAAATAAAACTGAGGCAAAGCCAATTGCCAGGCTTGCGGAGGAAAAATGGCTGGTGGAAGTAGATGATGCCCTTGGGTTGGATTTTGTTCATCAGGAAAGTAGTTTCCTGGACTTTACCCAGGACAGGTTGATGCCTCATACCATGGGATCTTTAGGACCAAAGTTGGCCATTGCGGATGTCAATGGTGATGGGCTGGAGGACCTGTTTATAGGGGGAGGCAAGGGTCAGGCCGGTAAACTATTTTTGCAGGATCCATCTGGTAGATTTTCTGTATCCAGGCAGGCCGCCCTGGAAGCGGATAGTCTGGCTACTGATACAGATGCGGTCTGGCTAGACGCCAACGGAGATGGATACCCTGACCTGTATGTGGTCAGTGGGGGCGTGGATTTTTCTGAGGATCACCCAGCCTATCAGGATCGCTTGTACCTGAACGACGGTAGGGGGAACCTTAAGCGAGCTGATGATGGGCTTCCGGAAATGCCTGTCAGTGGAAGCGCCGTATCGGTAGCTGATATCAACGGGGATGGTCAGCCTGATTTATTTGTAGGAGGCAGGTATTTGCCAGGGAAATACCCGGAAGCTCCCAGAAGTTATCTGTTGTTAAATGATGGTAATGGCCATTACAATGACGTTACAGCCCGATACAGCGAAGAACTGCTTTCACCGGGTCTGGTAACAGACGCCTGTTTTGCAGATACCGATGGGGATGGAATCTCGGAACTGGTTTTGGCCGGAGAATGGATGGGTATTCAGGTTTACAAGCAGGAGGGAGAGGCCTTTATGGCCATAAATACGGAGCTGACCGAACAAACCAAAGGTTGGTGGTTGAGTCTTCAACTGGCGGATATGGATGATGACGGAGATCTGGATATTCTCGCAGGTAATTACGGAAAGAATACCGTCTACCAGGCCAATCCGGAACAGCCCATTCAGGTAATTTTTAAGGATTTTGATAACAATGGTCGTACCGATCCCATTTTGACCTACTATAAGGCAGACACCAATTCATTTGCTTTCAGCAGAGATGAAATGATTGGGCAGTTACCCATGATGAAAGGTAAATTTCCGGACTATCAATCATTCGCTCAAGCCGGATTGAAGGATATTTTGGAGGCATTGGGTTCAGAAAATGCGGACACATTAAAAGTCTCGCGATTGGAATCTTTGCTGTTGGAAAATGATGGTAAGGGGAAATTTACGGAAAAGGAACTGCCGGCAAGCCTCCAATTTTCTCCACTATATGCTGCGGAGAAATCCTACATTCGGCCTCAGAAAAAACTGGTTTTGCTAACCGGTGGAAATCTGAGCAAGACCAGGGTCAGCACAGGCAGGCTGGATGCCAATCCCGGATTTGTATTTACTCAGGATGAATCCGGAACCTGGCAATCCCTGTCTCATGGTACTACAGGCTTGCATGTCTCCGGGGAAGTCAGAGATATAAAAGAGTTGGAAGTGGGAGGGAAAAAGTATTACCTGTTTGCTCAAAATAATGGCAAACTACGGGTCTTCACTCCCGGAATGGAATAATAGGGGTGCATTTTTTTTAAGCTTTTTTAAAACATTTACCTTTTCCAAAATCTTAACCTCTTCCAAAGTTTTGAACTTTGGAAGAGGTAGTTAGCTTATAAAAAATCAGGATTAATCTTTTGGGGGTTTTCGGTGCCAGTAGGATGCCAGTACCGATCCGGTAATGTTCATCAGAGGCCCAAATACTGCAGGAGCAAGTCCTACTGTGGCAATTTTACCCATTTCTTTGGCCAGACCGGATGCCAGTCCACCGTTTTGCATGCCTACCTCCAGGGCGACGGTACGGGCATCTTTCTCGGAAAGTCCCAGCCATTTGCTGACCCAGAAACCCAGGTTATAGCCCATTACATTATGGATAAATACCAAAATGATCAACAGCCCGCCAATATCCAGCAAACTGTCCCGACCTGCGGCGGTGATGATGACGATGATGACACCAATGCCGATCATGGATACCAGGGGCATGACATCGTCCAGCCATTTGGCTTTTCCACTTAAAAATCTGTTGAACAAGAGTCCTGCCCCAATGGGAATAATGACCATTTTAATGATGCTCCACATCATGTCCAGTACATCAATTTCCACAAATTCTCCTGCCAGTAATTTCATTAATAAAGGCGTCACAAATGGAGCCAACAGGGTGGAGATCGCCGTAATGGTGATGGATAAGGCCAGATTAGCTTTGGCCAAATAGCTCATCACATTTGAAGCCAGACCACTGGGAGAGCAACCGATAAGCACAATTCCGGCAGCTATTTCGGCAGGGAAATTACTTAAACTAGCCAGGATAAATCCCAAAACCGGCATGATGGTAAACTGGGAGAGTAAACCAATGAACACCCCTTTGGGCATTTTAACCACTCCCGCAAAGTCTTTTATGGACATGGAAGTTCCCATACCAAACATGATGATTTGAATCAGGGGTGTGATCAGGTTACTGTAAGCATATCCCTTGTACTCGACAAAGTATTCCGGATAATACATGGCTGCCGTCACTCCGGCAAAAATCATGGTAGTATAGGTAAAACCTTTCAGCTTTTGAAAACCACGGAAACCAATACCAAGAAAAACAAAAAACAGGATAAGGACCGGACCTGTATCCGCAATCATTCCCGACATGATCATAATGAAAGCAAGGAGCAGGCACAAAAGTCCTGCTCCTATGATGGATTTGAAAAGTTTTTCGTTTTTCAAGGTAATTTGGGTTTTATTAGACCGGATTTAAATTTAATGTAGAGCTACTATATATAAGCGATGCAGTCCATTTCGACCAGAGAATCTCCAGGTACACCGCCGTAGGTGGCTACTGTGGTGCGAACGGGTGGCTTACTACCGAACCTTCCCCTGAAAACCTCATTCATGCCCTTGTAATCATTTAAGTCATGCAGGTAAACATTTACTTTAAGGACTTTTTCCATGGAACTTCCCGCTTTGACCAATTCCTTTTCCAGTTCCTTGAGCACATGGTCCGTATGGGCTTTGATATCTCCCTCAAAATGAGCTCCTTTACCCGCTATATATACGGTGTTTCCCAATTTGGTGGCTCCCGAAAATAGGGGCACATCCTGCTCTTCCTGTATGTTAAATGCTTCTTTTTCAGGGGCAGCATCGGCATTCGCGTGGGCTACAGTTCCTACTCCTGCAATTCCGGCAAGCGAGGCAAATAATTTTTTGATGGTACTTCTTCTTTTCATCTTTTCCATGTTTGTGGGTATCGATTTATGGTAAGCATTAAAACCATTGAATATATGGCAATAAATTTTTTTCTCCAAATACTTCAGGGACAATGCCCCGGAGATAGGTTCAGACGGACAATCTATTGGTTGATATTAAAAGGTTGAAGGCAGCCCCTGGCTCAGCGAAATTTTTGCTTCTTATGACATGTATTTATCGTTTATTTTTATGTAAATTCACTTTATGCCAGAAGGCTTATTACTGCTATTTTTGGTATCATAAGGAATTCAAAATTTTGTTTTATAAATATCATTCTACATGTTACTAACAAAAGAAAAACCCTGGTTTATGCTGCTTTTTATTTGTACACTGGTAGCCTGTGCCGGAAAAAACGAAAATAATAATGCTGTAAATATGATAGAACAGGAAGAATTTTATAAGAGTGAGTCATTTACCAGCAATGGTGAATTTACTTCCGGCATAGAAGGACCTGCGGTAGACAAGGAAGGAAATGTTTATGTGGTAAATTTTGGAGAGGCGGGTACCATAGGTAAGGTTACTCCCGACGGGGAGGCCAGCCTGTTTGTTACACTGCCGGAAGGTAGTACGGGAAATGGCATTCGCTTCAATAGCCAGGGAGAGATGCTGATAGCAGATTATACCGGTCACAATGTATTGAAAGTGGACATGCAATCCCGGGAGATTTCCGTTTATGCGCACCATGATGGATTAAATCAGCCAAACGACCTGGCTATCATGGATAATGACATCTTATTTGCCAGCGATCCCAACTGGGGAGAAAGTACCGGGCAAATCTGGAGGGTAGGTCTGGATGGTCAGTTTGTGCTTTTGGAAACTGATATGGGCACCACAAATGGCATAGAGGTCAGTCCTGACAACAAGACGCTTTATGTCAATGAATCAGTCCAGCTGAGCGTCTGGGCTTATGACCTGGATGAAGAGGGTAATATTTCCAATAAACGTTTGATCCATACTTTTGATGACTTTGGAATGGATGGCATGCGTACAGATGTAAAGGGTAACCTGTTCATCACAAGACATGGAAAGGGGACCATTGTCAAATTGTCTCCGGATGGGGAGTTATTAAAAGAATTTGCAGTATCTGGAAAAAAACCCTCCAATATTGCCTTTGGAGGGACGGATGGAAAAACGGCTTATGTCACCCTTCAGGATAATGGTAACATAGATCGGTTTAGGTCAGAAAATGCGGGCAGGGCTTTTGGCCAATGAGAGTCAGGACAGGGGCGTTATTTATTTTTTCTTAAACCATGGCTTATCAAAGAGAAGGAGGCACCGATTGGCACAACATCTTAGCACTTAATGGCATTGGAGCATGGAAAATGGATCCTATCGGGCAGACCATTAGTTGTTGTACCCTTGGCAGTGAAATACTTCAAATCCCCCCCAATGAACCCTTATCTCTTGCTGCACTCAAGGGTAAATTCAGACCCAATTCTGATAAAATACTAACTCAAACGCTAAACAACTTTCTGGAGGCGGGTCAGGGTTTTATTAAAGTGCTGGAAATGCTATCGGGTACCCGAATAAGATTAAGGGGAAAGGTTGTACAGGAAGGGAATGCTTTAAGTTATTGTGGTTCCATAGAATCGATTGAGTCAGCTGAATTGCAGGACCACCAGGTGCTTTTTTCAGACAGAGCGGATCTTTATAATATACTGTTTCAGGACAATCCCATGCCCATGTTTATCTGGGAGTTTGGAACCCTCAATATTATTGATGCTAACCGGCAGGCTTTGTTGAAATATGGATACAGCAGGGATGAGTTTTTGAAACTGAACATCAGGGATATCAGACCCGGGGAAGATATACCGTTGATTGAGAAGCATACCAGCAGGGAGGATGTTTATGGTGAAATACACCAAAAAGTTTGGAGGCATTTAAACAAAGCAGGGGAATTGATGCAGGTGGAAATCACAGGCCACCGGGTTGAGATTGGCGCAAGAAGTTGTTCCATGGTTTTGATCAATGATATTACGGATAGGGTAGAGGCAGAAGAACAGCTGCTCGCTAGCCTTAAAGATTTATCAGATTATCGGTTTGCCCTGGATGAGTCCTGTTTGGTAATGATCCTGGATAAGGACAAAAATGTAGAGTATGTCAATCAGAAATTTCAGGATATTTCAGGTTTCGACAAATCCAGCCTGCGCAGAAATTCTCTTGAAGTGCTTTATGACGAAAACCAGGGAACCCTGGTAACAGGCTGCTGGGATGCGGTTTATTCCGGGGATATCTGGAGGGGAGAATTGAAAGGTAAGATGAAAGAGGGGGGTGTCTTCTGGGTAGATACCGTAATGATCCCTTTTAAAGATAATGATGGTATGGCTTACCAGTACATCTGGGTGGGCTATGATATTACAGAAAAAAAACTTGGAGATGAAGCATTGGTGAAGGAGCGGTCCTTGTTGCGCGCTATCATTGATAATTTGCCCATCCAGATTTATGTTAAAGATACCGAGGGCAAGCATATTATCAATAACAGGTTTCAATATGAAAATCTCTTGGGCCAGGCATCAGAAAAGGAGACTTTGGGAAAAACGGTATATGATTATTTCCCTGAGGAAATTGCTGCAGGAATGGATGCCTACGATCGTAAAATTGTCAGGGAAGGAAAGCCGGTGTTGAATGTGGAGGAATATTATTATGACCGTAAAGGTAAACTGGTTTGGCTGCTAACCAATAAGGTGCCTTTAAGGGATAGTGAGGGAAAAGTAGTGGGTCTTGTGGGCATGTCCAGAGATGTGACTGATAGGAAAAAGAAGGAAGAAAATCTGAAGCGCTTAAATTCCGCCCTGCAAAAAAAGGCACTTGAATTAGAACGTTCCAATCAGGAGCTGGAGCAGTTTGCCTATATCGCTTCTCATGATTTACAGGAACCCTTGCGAATGATCACGGGCTTTTTAGGTTTATTGGAAAAAAAATATGAGCCTTTACTTGATCTTAAAGGAAGACAATACATCCATTTTGCAGTAGATGGGGCAAGCCGCATGAAAAACATCATCATGGACCTTTTGGCCTATTCCAGGGCAGGTAGGATAGAAGAAAAGGTAAAGGAAGTAGCTGTTGACGAATTGGTGGCGAATGTGATTCAGCTTCAAAAAGAGTTGATTAAGCAAAAAAATGCCCGTATCCGTCTGGGGAAGTTTCCGAAAATTAACATCCCGGTTGCCCCTATTCATCAGGTATTTCATAATCTTATCAACAATGCCTTGAAATACCAAAGGGAGGACCAGGTACCTGAGGTGGACATAAAGGCAGAAGAGGAGGAAGAATTTTGGAAGTTCATGGTTATAGACAATGGGATAGGGATCCCTGAAAACCTTCAAGGGCGGGTTTTTATTTTATTTTCCAGACTACATGGAAAGGAAAAATATAGTGGAACAGGAATCGGGCTGGCCATGTGTAAAAAGATAATTGAAAACCTGGGAGGCACCATTGGATTTAGATCTATTGAAGGAAAAGGAAGTGCCTTTTTCTTTACTGTTCCCAAATCAATTGCTGATAAAAAGGAAAAAGATAGGGTCAATACTTTTGATCATTAATTCTTATAAAATTCATATAAAGGTTGGATTTAAATTTAATATTTTCTTAATTAAGGCGTTTTTGAAATATTAGTTGATTTCACGGAATAAATAACAGCAACAAAGCAAACGATTATTTGTTAGTAATTTTAGCGACTTAACCAGGTTTGTTTTTTTAGTAGATTGTAATGGTAAAAGATCAGGAAGGGTATCATTTATTGTTGGTAGAGGATAATCTCGGAGATGTTTTACTCATTGAAGAATACCTTCATGAGAAAATCCTTAATCTGGATCTCACCGTAGTCAATACATTCGAGGAGGCAAGGGAAAAATTAGTTGACCCGGACACCTATTTAGATGCCATCATCCTGGATCTCACCTTGCCGGATTTACAGGGCGAACCACTTATTTCAAAGGTGAAAGAGCTTGCCGGAGATGTAAGTATTTTGGTTTTAACGGGCTATTCCGATATTGAATTCGGGATGAAATCACTCACTTTGGGGGTTTCAGATTATTTGCTAAAAGATAACCTCTCCCCTACTTCCTTGTATAAAAGTATTGTATACAGCATTGGAAGAAACGCCATTTCCAGACAATTAAAAGACTCAGAAAAACGGTATAAGGAACTATTTCAGCTAAGTCCTCAACCCATGTACCTGTATGACATGGAAACTTTAGACTTCCTGGACGTAAACAAAGCGGCTATAGATCACTATGGCTACTCAAAGGAAGAGTTTTTAAGTATGAATTTAAGAGATATTCGTCCAATAGAGGAAATTTCCAGGCTTGAGATGGTGATTTCAGGCATCAGAGAAGGTAAGAAAGCTCCCGGACCCTTATTTTTTAAACACCAAAAGAAGAATGGTGAAATCATAACAGTGGAGATCAAGAGTAATGTGATTGACTATCAGGGCATCAAGGCAGAAGTAGTACTGGCCAATGACATCACCGAAAGGGAACAATATATCCATGCCATAGAGGACCAAAACAAGCGCTTACAGGAGATAGCCTGGATGCAATCTCATGTGGTAAGGGCCCCTTTGGCCAGGTTGATGAGTCTGGTGATGGCCATGGAAAGTTTGGAGAAAGATTTTGGAAAAGAAAATTTCCGAAAAATGATTATGGATTCCGCAGAAGAACTAGATGAAATCATCAGAGATATTGTTAACAAAACCGATAAAGTAAGCCTGAAGGAAAAGGACAGCAACTAAACGTGTTTTTTGGCTAAAGGCGACTTTAAAGGGAGGTTTTATAGTCTCCATGAAGGTAATACCCTTCTAGCAATTCATTGAAGCCACTTTTGGTCAGAGGCTTGAGCTGAAAGGAAAATACATTGTGAAACAAATTAGCTTTTTCTCTGTCCTGCTGGCTGCTGGAAGAAGTCAGGATAATGACCGGAATTTCAATCTTTCGGTTACGCATGAAGGTAAGTATATCCCATCCACTGACGATGGGCATGTTTAAATCCAGGAAAATTAGTTCAGGCTTTTCTGTTTCCAGGGCGGCCATTGCCAATTCAGGATCATCAAAATCAAATATTTCCAAATCTTCCCGAATCATAGACAGATACTTTCGGTTCAATACATTGGTAATTTTCTGATCGTCAATTAAGAACACTTTCATATGATTAATCTTTAGTGGCCAAATGGAATCTTGCATGCTTCCCCCCCCCCCGACGGCTATCTAGGCTATCAGGGCATATACTGTTTGTGCTGAGTGCTGCTTGGAGCATGCTCGATTTCATGATGGTATAGTTAAATTTTAATTCTCTTCATTATCAAATATTTCTGACCTTTGTACCACTTCAATTATTGCACGGTCTAGATCCAGGACAGATTCAGAGAGAAGGGGTAAAATATCACTGATGTATTCTTCAACCGGTAGGTCATCTTTAATGGCTACCATGCTGATAACTCTGGTAAGGGGTTCCCTGAGCTGGTGTGAATTAAACTGTATCAGCCCTTTTAATTTACTATTGGAATCCTTCAAGCGGCTTGTTTTATCGATTATTGTTGATTCCTGCTTGCGGTTTAGTGCCTCAATTTCTTTATTTTTTGCCTGTAATGCAGTTGTCAAACGCGCTAATTTTTGGTTTTGAAAATGAATCAGCTGTACCATTTTCAGGTTTTCTATTCTTGCGGATAATATTTTATTCACCACCTTGATCAGCGGAATGCTTTTGTCTGCAAAAGGGTTGTCTGAATGAGACCTGATGAGGAGCAAGCTGAAATGGTTGTTTTCATTATAAAATTTCCAACTATGGATGCTGGTTTTGCTTACCTTGCAGTACTTGCTTGCAGGAACACCACTTTCCATTACCTGCTGGGAAAAAGCATCCAGTTGATCCAGAGAGCAGGTAGAATAGCTGGCTTTGCCCGTTTGATTTACCCATAGACAGTCCACTTTATTTTCTTTAATAAAATAGTAGTTAAATTCCTGAAAGTTTATCAGGTATTTTAAATGTAAACTGATTTCCAAAGGCAGTTCTTCCAGGTTTTTGATCATGGAAATTCCTGCAGAAAATTTTACCATGGCCTCAAAGAGGATCTTATATCCCAAATAGGGATTGGAAACTTCCATTTTACAGGGAATAGCTTAACTCTACAATTTCATTATCAATTTTTATCCCGGAAATGTTGGCAATGGTGTTGAGCATATTGACCAGATCTGCCTGGGCAAAAAGTTCCTGAATTTCATCCTCATTAAAACCTGCGTTCATGAGGGCATCAAAATCTTTTTCCTCTACATGGCCATCCGATAGGGCCGCATTGGCAACGGTCCTCACGGCAACCCTGTAGCTGTTTGGAACGAGTTCACTATCCATGTTTTCAGAAATTAAAAAATCAGGGTCTGTGCTCAGCGATTTCCCCATCATGTCGGCAAATAGCTTGTGGGCTTCCGCACAATAGTTGCATTGCCTTTCAGCAGATACCGTATAGATAATCAATTGCTTGATGATATTGGGCACCGTGCCTTCACAAAGGGTGGATTTGAGTTTCGCCCAGTTCCCCCTTAATAGGGCGGGGTTTCCTGCCTGACATTTAAACCAGTTTAGAACAAATGGAATGCCCAGTGTCCTTTTGGTGTCATCATAGATGTCTTTGATATCCTGATCGGCTTCTTGATACTCGATGATAGAAAAACTTTTTTTCATAATCCTTTTAGATAAAAAATTAGTCTAATAACTATACTAACTCAGATGCGAAATTAAATTATTTTTTTATATAAATACAAAGAATTAAATAGGTATTTTTTTACAAAAAACAGAATTACATTTTTAACCCACATTGCAGCTTTTGGTCGTAAAATTAGAAATTTCAGTTTATTTTCTGGTTATAATCCGTCAATTATCTGTACCCCCCTACGGTCAAAATTTTTCACGCTCTTCACTGGGCCT